>Ga0209589_1000981_pt1 | contig 44376 bp, 28 predicted proteins | sample CowpeawhiteBW_FD_187525 | JGI IMG/M metagenome (GOLD analysis project Ga0209589, IMG submission 187525) | Root nodule microbial communities of legume samples collected from California USA - Cow pea white BW (SPAdes) (version 2) | ecosystem: Host-associated > Plants > Roots > Nodule | place: USA...
AAAAAAAAAAAAAAAAAAAAAAATATATATATATATATATATATATATATATATATATCAATTTGGTTTATAAATATTGCAAGGCTTGAAATTGTTTTTGTTAGGCTTGCATCCTGGGACTTAACTAGTGTTTAACTATTAATAGATACGTTTCTTAGTACTCTATTGTGGGATCATTATTATATGAAACTGTTAAGACTTGGCAAATTTGTTCCTACAATATAAATTGTGTAAATCTTATTTCTCAATTGGGATTTTTGTCATGTTGACTATAAATGAATAGGGTCTCCGTATCCTATATATAAACATTAGCCATGTTTTGGAGTCCACATCGGAGTCAGTATTTAATAGCCTGGGGACATCATCAGGGCCTGGGGACATCATCGCCATCCGCTGGTCTTGTTCACACCACTGAGACAAAATACTAAAATTTCAGAGACAAACCTCCTGTTGATGGTGGCAGTGCATGGACATATTGACAAACTCAATATATTTGTTCCCTGCTTGTAGCATTCAACCTATATGCTTATCTGGCTTGACGAGCGTTGGAAATGGGTCCTATAATTGGCACTTAAACTCTAGTATAAGTGTTTCTTCAGATGTAATTATATTAAATTCTCTTTATTACTCTTAAATGTAATTGTCACTCGAATCAATATAAATATGTGGTGTGTTGAGTGCTTTTCATTCAAGCAACTCACCCGTGTATTCTGTCTTGAGCCCTCCTGTTGGAGCTCATTGTGCAGAAGACAATAGAGTGTCTTGTGAGTTAATGAAAATTTTAGACTAGTTGGTTTAGGATTTAGACTCAAAGTTTGAATATAATTTGTGATCGATATGTAATTTAAATCTCCATTCAATGATATGTGTGGTCTCCAATGCAAAAAAAATCTGAATCTGCTATACAAGAATTTTTTTGATCAGCTGTTTTACTTTTGATAAGTAACAAAAAACGTTTCATTGGCAAAAATGAAATTAGAGAACAACATACATGCTACTTGTCATAGGTTTCCTAGAAATACTGTAAAATTACTGTCTTCGTTGTATCATGGTACTGAAAGTGGAATGGCCTTTGGGAAAAAGCTTGAACAAGTTGGTTTGTGCTTCTAGTATAATATTGATGATGTCAATTTAAATGCATGGAACAAAGCTACTCACTGCTGAATTCCTTGATTGCGTTGGTTGTGTCGTGTGAAGTTTATACGCTTTTCTCATAGATTTTCTCGAACTGGAGAGAATCTGAGTGAAAGAAAGCCTGCAACTTTCAAGTCTAAACGTTTACTTGTTTTGAAAACGTATTTACTTGTTATTTATTCCTTATATTCTGTCTGAGATTTTATTCTTTTGGAATTTTATGTCCAGTGTGCTTGGACAAGGTGGAGGAGCTGTGTGTCCGTAAGAGGAATATCACCATAGCGTTTTCGGTCTTCTTGGCGACAGAATCTCGATATTGTTCACTATCCCCACCACATGTTGAATGTTTCTAATGTCCAGTTTTGGTTAACAGTATTGACAAATGCAGCATTTGTCTATTGCGGATTTGCAGATATCTAAAACAATGTACATGTCTCAATTTTGGATGGACTTATTTCATAGTAAGAATAGTAGTACTTATTACTCTATGAGCATTTCCACTTGCTTATTTATGGGTTCATAAATTCATGTGATAGATAGATATATTTTTTTTATGTAGCTCTGAAAGTATCAGAAGTGAGTTAAGATTAACATTAATAATTTTGGATTAGTATATCACTTGAGACAATTTCTATGAGAATGATTAATAGACTCCCATGAGATGAGACAGCGAAGATAGAAGAGAAAAAAAAAATATGAATGTCATAAAAGAATGATATATTGGCTACAAAAGAATTAAGCCAGAAAGGAAAAGAACGTCACCACCAAAATCTAATGTGATGGGGTGATTCATTCACACATACATAGCCAACACTCCGAGAGTTACGGTTACAAGAGCAACTTCCAACGTTGCAGCACTGCTAGTTGGAGCAACCGCCGGAGCCTCAAATTCCACCGGAGAAGGTGCCGGAGAAATCGCTCGTAATGTGTGCTTTGGAGACATCACAACCACAATCAACTTTTGCCCCTTCTCACAGTGCCCCTTTGCTCCACTGATGAAATAGAATGGCCCAGGACGCTCTAGTTTCACCTTAGTATTCCCATCACTGTACACTTTGATGGGATTGGAGGTGCTGCAATTACCATATTCCTCCCTTGTTACTTCCAACACTGAGTCCTTCCCACTTTGAAATTTCCACACTGCATACAAAAGTTACTCATCAATGGAAGGCAAAATGATAGTAGTGACAAGAAAAGGTAAAAACTTTTCAGCCAATTGATACATCTTTGTTCAACTTAAGGACACTAATTTCAAATAAAGATCAATTTTAACTTAGCAAATGGTTGTGTTTATGGGAAGTTACCCAGATAATCGCCAACTCTGAAACGAGACTTTTCAGCCCATTGATTGAGAGAATCTGCTTCTGAAGATGGAATCTTCCAAGCATCAATCTTGCCTCCGACTAAAAGTTCCTTAGCTGCTGAGAATCCAAGGAGAAGGAAAAAGAAGAAAAGGGAAGCAGAGACGGCTCTTGAAGAATCAGCCATGGTCTTTTTTTGAGAACTTAAGAGGGTTTATGAAAGATTTTACCTTTCTTACTCTCAGAAGTAGGAAGTGGTGGTATGCAGTAGTGGGAATTAGGAGTGTTGTATTTATAGCGATGAAGAGAAGAGAAAGTAGCCGTTGAGCACAGCATGTGGGGGCCACTGTACTGAGTCTTCTGTTACTATGTGGGCCCTTGTAACGGATAACAACGGTAAATAAAACTCATTAATGAGCCATGATTCTGGAACCAGGAGGAATGCATTCACGCCGTTACTCAATTATCTTCTGATTAAGCGGAGTATTTAAATTTTTTATAATTAAATTATTTTAAATTTTTAAATAATTTGTTTAATGGAGTAATCGAAATTGTTTACATTTTAATTTTTTGTTTTGTTAAAACAGTTAATTTTGTTTTGTAAAATAAAATTTAATTTCAACTATTTATTTTATTATATAAAACTAAATTTAAAAACATATAATTTAACTTAAAATAATTAAATAGTATTTAATAATTCAATTTTGAAATATTAAAATTTGAAAATATTATTAAACTCTTAAATTTTAAATATAAATATCAGTTTATATTAGAAATCCTGGAGCAACAATAATATAATCTTATTTCAATATTGATTCATTTCATATAATAAATATAATATTATTTACCAATTTTCAGTTAAATTTTGATTGGGATTGACTTTATCGAATTTCGTAAAATTCTGAGATTTGATCAAATTTTGTCGAATTTAGATGGATTCAACTCTTGATTAGTTTCATCCAAACTTTGGTTGGGGACCGGGTTAGTTGAATTCAACCAAATTTTAATAAGAATCGACTTGATCAAAATTTAGAGACCGACTTTGTCAAATTTCAGACGAGGTGGTGTCTACCATCTTCCTCTCCCACCAGAGCCCATGTGTTTTCCTGTACTCATAAACCCACACCACATACAAATACTAGTGTATTCATTCATGCAAAATGCAATTATAGAACACCACCACACCAGTGCTTCAATTCACACATACATTGATAAACTGGTTTACTGGTTCACGTGCATGTTTAAAATAAAGGTTAATTTCGTAAAGTTATCCAAATACACGACTTTTTTGTATTTATGGGTCTGTTAGAAGTGAAATTTGTAAATATGGATTCGTTGATTTTTTTTTTGTCAAACAGGGTCAAGTCGTTGTGGTGGAGGACGACATTATAGGTGAAGTCGTCCTCCACCTGACCGGTTTCTCTTTTTTTTTTTAAGAAAAAACAAAGTCGTCATGGAAGACAACGGTTTTAGTTTTAAGAAAAAAGTGAAGTCGTCCCTGCACATGACGACTTCACTTTTCATATTTTTTTTATTTTCTTTTTCGTAATTAATGAAAACTAAAAATTTTGAAAAAAAAAGAAAAAATAATTAAAACTGAAATTTTGAAAAAGAAGAAAATTAATTAAAACTGAAAATTTTGAAAAAGAAGAAAAATAATTAAAACTGAAAATTTTGAAAAAACAAAAAAAATAATTAAAATTGAACTTTTTTTGGAAAAAAAATAAAAAATAAAAAAAATCTGAAAAGTGAAGTCGACTTCACTTTTTTCTTAAAACTAAAACCGTTGTCTCCCATGACGACTTGACCCTTTTTGACAAAAAAATATCAACGAACGCATATTTACAAATTTCACTTCTAAGGAATCCCTAAATACAAAAAAACCCAAATACACTCAAATCAACTCACTTTTGCGTGAATAGAACGAATTTTAAATTCCGCAAATCCAAACCGATATACCGTTGCAAATATTCGAAAAAGAACACAAACAAAGTCAATAATCCGTCCTTACCAATACACATAAACAGTGCCATCATCTAAAAGGAACACTGTGTTAGTGTTTAGAGATTAAGGTCGTGATATTGTTAGTTTAAATTTATCGGTTTTGTATTGTTTGTTAATTGCCGATGTTATTTTGATGGAGCAGGGGAGATGAGAACATTTGAATCATTGCAAATGTTATTTTGACTTTTCTTTTACAAATATTTTGTCGCGACATTAAGAATGAAACCAGAGGCTTCATGTAATATTTCACCACTACGTTAAAGTGATTTACATGGTATTCAGATGGGACTCACCACTATGTTTAATTGTTTAGCATTCAGAAGCTGTAAAGTTAAAAGTTATATTTTTTTTTTTTGGAAAGAAATTCGAACAGTAAAGTTATTTACTTCATAAAATTAAAATATGTCATCTTTCTCTTACTTTTTTTTTTAATATTTCTGTAAGTTTTTTTACGTTTTTCATCCTATACTTTTGTTTTAGTGAACTTATAATTCTTTTAGTATTATAGAAAGCCAAAAGATATTTCTTTGTGTCATACAAAATCAAACCAAAATATATTTCTTTACAGTAGAAAGATAATTGATAGAAATCAATAAGTAATCTATGATAAAACAAAGATCTTTATACATGAATATGGATGTCAACGGGGCGGGTAGGGTACGGGTAGTGACTCGGGTAGGGTACAGGTAGTGGCTCTCCCGTATCCTACCCACTCGTATCTATATTTGTCGGTTATCCGTTATGTGGGTACCTGTCTATTTTTTTCATACCCGCAGATATCCACGAGTACTCGCGGAAATTTATAAAATTATTTAAAAAATAAATATTTAATCATAAATATAAATAAAATAAAATAAAATACATCTGTCATAAATTTTAAATAAATTTCAAACTAACTCAAGTTCATGCAAGTCCAACTAATTATAAAAATAAATATAAGATGACATTCAACACAATGAAAATTCTTTAATTAGTGTTTTGATCAACAAGCTCACTTTCTCCAATTGATTCCTGAAAAATAATCAAATAATAAACCTCAACTGTCACGTGTCAAGTATTCTTATTTTGATTCTATCATTTGACAACAAGCATATCATAAACATCACTATCTATATATGATTTGATGTATATGCCCAATTTCAGAGAAAGAAACGAGAAAAATGTCAAGGAATATACTTGAAAGAAGACAACATATCAATATTTGAAGTTAGAAGAATGAAGACAGAAGACAAAATGTGCAGCTTATAAAATATTAGGACAAAATGTGTGTATATATATGTGTGTATATATATATATATGTATATATATATATACATATATATATATATATACACATATATATATATATATATATATATATATATATATATATATATATATATATATATATATATATATACACATATACATATATATATATATATAAGTGTATTTTTATGAATTAAAGTTTAGCGGGTACGAGTATCCACGGGTACGGATACTATGATACCCGTACCCACCCCGTTAACATACGGGTATCAAAAATATCCGTACCCACGGATAGCGGGTATCCATTTTTAATATCCATTTCTTACCCATTGCGAGTTTTATCCGCGGATACCCACGGGTACAGATATTTTTGACATCCCTATACATAAATATATAATATGAACTTATTAATAAATTGTAATCTATTTGTTTTCTTAATAAAATAACAATAATATAATTTGTACTAAATAATAATAAATCATACTTAATAATAAGTGATAATAAATATAAATAAGATGATAGTAAAATATTTAGTAGTAAATAATAATACATATATACAACGATAAATAATACACATATAAATTACAAATAAATAATAAATGAATCCATCAAGGTCACCAAATATAAATCTATAACCATCAAATATTTAAAACATAATTTAAAATATAATATATTTTATTAAAAAATATATAAATAATAAAATATTATTACTAACCCATAATTCTTTTGCGTAGAAATTACCTCCAATGATATTAATAAAAATGGTCAGAGACAATTATTACTAAACCATAACTATTATTGTAACGTAACATCTAATTCACCCTATTTTGCACCTTTACATATATTAAAAAAGATAAAATAATAACATAATAAAAAAAATTTAGGATCCATTTATAATAGAATTAGGCGGAAGTGCTTAAAGCTCATAAAGCTCATTTATGACTTAATTTGGTTTTAATGAAAAAAACTTATATAATTTGTCCACTAAATCAGTATGAAGTTTTAAAATTATTTTAATACCAACAAACTTCTTCCTTAAAAATAATCATATATGTTTTAAAAGTGATATTAATATTCAAAAATAGATATAGTGGAATATTTCACTTCTATTGAGATAACTGCTGTAGTAATTTAATAACATCTGCCACACAAGACAGTCCAACTAACCTAAAACCTTCTGTATTCAAACGAGAATCCTAATTCGACAAGGGCAATTAAAATATACTGAAACAAAAAAATCACTGTCGACACAGTTCAAAATTGTATATAAAATAGGTTACATCTGAACATGCTAGTATCTGAATATCAAAATCCTTACACAAACTTTCTTCAACCTTTAAGAAGTATAGTAGATTGGTCCAAACCGCTGAATGCTATTTCTAATCAATTTTGACGGAGGAGTAGATGAGCCTAGTGAACCAAAAGCATGCATAAAATCCGATAGTACCGGTCACCACAAAAAATGCATAAGAAGCTATAAGCATGTACCCAAAGTAAAATATCGCAGATACCAACTTTGTGATTTCAAGCTTGGTGAAGAAGTAGAAAGTTGCGTAAAGAAAGAGGTAAAGTGCAGAGGAACCAGAGGTAAGATATGATCGCCACCACCACAAGTAATCCTCACTGCACAACTGGAAGTAGCAGAGCACAATGGTAATTTCAGCACAAGTCACAATGAGGATGATGAAGACCAAAAAGAGGAATCCGAAGATGTAGTAAAACTGATTCAACCAGATTGATGTGAGGATGAAGAAAAGCTCAATGAAAACAGCTCCAAACGGGAGTATTCCACCGATCAAAACTGAGAAAACTGGGTTCATGTACCAAGCCTGCTCAGGGATCTGCCTGGGGATCTTGTTCGTTTTCACAGGACTCTCAATCGCAGGCTTCTTGAATCCGACATAGCTACCCACAAAAACAAGTGGAACCGAGATCCCAAACCATAAAAAGATCAGAGCAAACATTGTACCAAATGGCACAGCTCCAGATGATTTTTGGCCCCATATGAGAGCATTTAAAACAAAGAAAATGGCAGAGACAATGGCAGGGAACATGGTTGCAGTTCTGAGGGCAACTTTTTTCCACTCCGATCCTTTGAACATTTTGTACAAACGAGTTGATGAGTAACCGGCAAATATTCCCATGAAAACCCAAAGCAAGAGCATGGCTGTCATCAGCCCACCTCGGTTTGAAGGTGAAAGGAATCCAAGGACAGCAAACATCATGGTTACCAGCATCATACCAAAAAACTGAACACCAGTTCCAACATAAACGCACAGCAAATCTGAGTTAGTGGGGGGCCTAAACACATCACCATGGACAAGCTTCCAACCAGTCTCCTCCTGCGCTTCTTCTTGGGTCTCAAGCTCGTTATATTTCGCAATGTCACGGTACAGTGTACGCAGCATTATCATTGCCACCATGCCCGAAAGGAAGAGAACAATCATTAATGAGTTAACAATTGAGAACCAGTGGATTTGATCATCATTCATTAGCAAATAGGCATCCCATCTTGATGCCCACTTCACATCACTCTCCTGTAGATGCCAGCCAAAGTTAATAGCAGGTAATAAGAAATACAGCCCACAATCACATTTCCTCATATAACAACAATGAGGGGATTTTAAAGAAGAATTCAACTAGAAGGACGAAGATTTATCACGATATGAAAAATAATAAACATGCCAATTGGTGAAAGGGGATTTTAAACTTTTCATCTTATCTCCCTAGCCACAAACCAGCATCCCCGCTCAAACCATGTGCCCTAACTTCTTGGCTCATGCTAATTACCACATTATACCATGAAGTAAACATTTAAAACTTTATCATCTCCGACTCCAATAACTCACCTGAAATTCAACATCATAGGTAAAGATAATTTCCTTGCCCTCTTCAACCTCTTGGGGAGAGTTGGAGTTGACCACTGTGCTTTTAGCATGAGGGTCACAGGTTGTTAAACGAGTTGTTTTTCCTTCCCATTTACCTTCGTATTCATGTTTAGCACTGCAGATAAACACCCAGTTAAGAAAAGTCACTGCTAAATACCACAACAGGATGAACCAATCGAAAGGAAACAGCACAAAAAGAATAACCTGAATGGCTTGACCTCAAAGCCCACAATTCTAGCAGATTCAGTTAGGACGTCTTTATGGTACTTGACAGTAAATGCCAAATGGTTGTGAATAAAATACTTCTCCTCCTTGCTCTGCACATTTAGACAAAATTAGAAAAAATGATGATTGGCATTCATAACAATTGTCAAAGTGCTATTTAAATAGTTAACATACCCCACTGTACTGCCCTTTGAGTCCAACATGGAAACCAAGCTGATAAACAGTAGAATCCTGATCATTTCGTTTCAAGGGAACAACTAGGGGAAGGTTATCAAGAATCCTGTGCATGAAAGGCAGAGCTACCATAAGAAACAAACCTATCACAATTGCAGTAGAATACTTGCTGAAAATGATAAAACAATTATTGGCATATCATACATGTTCACCCTATACTCGTCACTGATCTTCTCTTTGAACTCCTTGGCAGTTTTAGCATCAAGTTTAACATTACACACAATATTGCACATTTGTGGCTCACGCATTTTAAACTGCAAAATATCAATGGGTCAGACAATAGTTCATAACCATAACAAAATTAAGAGAACTCGTGAAAGTTTAAAAAAGAAAAAAAAACAGCTTGGAAATGAATAACCAGTTAACCACTCACATAGTCAATAAATGGTTACTCATAACAAATAACTGAACTGAACATGGTCAGAACATTCAGTATTTAATTACTTAATTGTTCCTAAATTGAAACATATCACCAAGAATTCATTTATTCTCATTGTCACAAAAATTAACTGTCAAGATTAAACTAGTAAAACTCACCGAATAAAGGGAATTTTCAATGCGGTCACCACGAAGCACTTCTCCAAGATTTTCTGTACTGTCCTGTATTTTTTCTGGGGTGCAATAAGGAAGTGAATAATATGAATATGGAAGCTGGGTCTTTGTTGACGTTAATTTATTTACTTTCACTTGCAATTGATCTCCCTGCAGCAAATAAATACGTAACAAATCATTGAAGGCCTTGAGAGGCAAATCCATAATGAATTTTAAATACTCCTCATCTTGTCCACCTTACAAGCAAGCAAGACAGAAAAATCACTACAGGCAATTCTTTAAAAGGGGGATACACGACAGCAGTCAAATAAACTTTACCATCCTAAAGTACTATTATAGTTTTGGTAACAAGATAACAAAGTGATAATAAGAAAGAACTTCAACTATGCAAAACAATCAAATGGCATATCCTTTGTAATTAAAAACACCTGAAATCCTCAAATAAAAATGGAAGGAGGGCAACACTAGAGGTAAAGGCAAGTTTCATACATTAGAATGATAGAAGGCAAAACCTAAGAGAAAATTAGTATTCTTTTACTGTAAAGTCTAACCTTTGACATCAAGTAGTATCACTGCCAAATCGGAAATATTTTTTTCAATACAAAGAGGTGAAAAGAAGCCAAAGGTAGGTACTGCAGCAATTCACATCCACAAAGAAATCCTATTCTCCAAAATCCTTTAACGTTCCACATACAATAAAACCAGCATCCATCTCTAATTAGCTCTAGAGAACTAAAACAGACATAGTAAGCTTGATGTATCAACGAAAACAATCGTTGCAATTATAACCAAACTGTAACCGATAATCCGAAGTAATAGAAATCAGACCTTTACTCTAGCAATAGTACACACACACACACACTAAAAAAAAGGTTCAAGGTTAAGAAGTGAAAGTCCTTCATCAAAGCGAACTGAAACTTCACATTCCATACTACTTACCACACACTTCCAGCTCCTTTTCCCAGTTTCAACAAAAAGAATAACAAATTCATGAAAAAAAAAACCTAATATCGATCACAATATAAATCCAATAAAACTCAGATCTCGCTTTTCGAGATTCAAACACGGATCAAAGGGCGAGAAAATAACCGATGGATGTGTTAGGGGATATCAAAGGTTACCTTCTGGAAGTCCTGTGGAGCGACTCCGGGGAGGTAGAAGCAGTGAGCGCCATGGATGAGAAGCAGAAGAACCGCAGAGAAAGCGAGAGATCTCCAAACCGCCATGGCGTTCGAGATCCAGATCTGGAATCTCTTTTTCACGCGCTTCGACTTGAAGAAGAAGCGTAGTCACGACCACCACAGAGAGAGGACTCGGGGCCAAATCTGTTTTTCTCCGGTTACAATTAGGTACAGTTACTGCATTTATTTATATATGATGTTGCTCGTTGGTGTCTCTAGTTGAATCTGACCCAACGCGTTTTGATATTTTTTCATTTTCTCTTTGGACTGGAGGGCATAATAGGAATTATGAAAGAATTAATTAACCTAACTTCTTCATTAATACGTAAGACTACAGAATCAGATCTCAGAATTTGCAAGAACATTCATCACTCCTCAAAACAATTATAAAACTTTCTCACCGTCAGTTCTCTCAGAAACTTGATTTCTTCATGATGTAACAATTTCCACTGCAATAATATTTCTAGATTAAATTTATTATTGAAATTTTTTTGAATCACTTTTCAAACTAAAAAAATCATAATTAAATCTTTTTAATTCACTCTTTATTATTTTTTAATTATTACCAATTATCGTTTTTAGCATAGTAAGTGACGTAATTAATAATTTAAAACAAAGTTGAAGCGGTGACACTTAGGTGTGTGTTGGCATGGTTTTACAGTCTGGAAACTGAAATTGCATATTTAACTTTGTCTTTTCTTTATTTTATTATCTTTTCATGAAAATTAAAAAAAAAAATGAAGAAATCAAATCAGCACAAAAAAGGACAACTTGACAACAGGAACAAAAATATAGCATGTATCCCATTGAACACTCGATTTTATCTACACAAATAAAAATATCAAAACATATAAAATATAAGAAAATATTACTTTAAGAAATTATATGGCTTCACCTTCCATGATATAGGGTGGCATGTTTATATTTATTTGCACTTACATTGATTTTATTTATATTTATTTAAATGTAAAGTGATGCTAATAACCACATAAATGTGATATATATTTCATTACTATTTTACTATAATGTTGTGAATATGTATGGTGTACGGAAGGATATCAGCCTTTTCCCTAAAAAAGGTTAGAAATCGTTGACCATTTTTTTGTTTTATTTTGTTATATTTTTTTTTAATACATGTACGTATATATACTAAAAAATATTTGGTCATAAAAATATTTTTAAGTTTTTATTTGGTTAACTAGTATTTTTATTAAATAAATTATGATAATTACTGCTTTCCTATATTAAATTATTCAAAATAAACAATTAATATATATATATATATTATTTAATAATAATATTATTATTATTTATTTATATTTTTCACATAATACAATACAAAAAATTATAATTCTATATATTAGTTTTCTTATTTTACTTTAATAAATTGAAATAAATACAAATCAATCTCATTAGGCCTCTTATAACCTTTAGATTAGTTTATCAAAGAAACTGCCATATCAATAATTCCATGTGATTAAATGAAATTAGTTTCTGAAACATATCGCTAAAACAGTATTATAATATACTTATCGTGAAGCTTTTAAAATGCTTAAGTGGCGAGGGTAGATTGTCACTATCGAAAATGAAGTTTTATGAGTAAAATTGATTTTGTGAATTTTTAAATACTATAATTTTGATTTCCTATTTTGAAAATAAGTTCGTTATATTATATATATATATATATTTTAAAAATCATAATTAAGTTTTAATCCTTAAAAAATATTATTACTTTTTAAAGGTGGATAATCTTTCTTACACTACTCTCTCTCTTCTTCCGTTTGAAAATTATAATTGATACAGTATATTAGCTTTATTTTTTAAATATAATTGCTTTACAAAATTAAAATAATATTTGTAATTTTTTTTCGCTTATACCTAATTTTATCTCATTTCATATATAGATTTCTAAGTTGAATCACTAAAAAATAGACAAAACTTTTATATGAATCAGTGGGTGTTTGAGATCCCGTTTGTAAAGTCAGAAACTCGTACCGGACTCGAACAATTCTATATTATTTTTTAATTCGAATTCACCGTACCATTTTTTATTTATTTATATAGTATTGTGAAATATTTAACCTTCAACGTTACGTTTACTTTTGTAAATATTTAACTTGCCAAATGGATAAGTCATACTTATTATCATTATTGAATATCTTTCATTAACAATTTATATATATATATATATATATATATATAATATTATTGTCTACGTGAATTTTGTAAAATTAAGTTATTTAAAATTTATTTTTAATATAGTATTAAAGTTATTTGAACTTCATTATAACAATTTTTTTTTATCATATTTATTGTATCATCTCTCATAGAATCATCATTAATATCTACTCTAACGTATTTTAATATAAAGAAGGTATGTTAGAGATCTATTCATGTAAGTAAGTATTTTATACATTTTTAGTTTCAAATTTTAGTCATATGTTATAAATTTCTTCCTTCATGTCTATTCAATGTATAGAATGTCAAGAAACAAAGAGATAACGAATTTACATATAAGAAAAGTTAAATATCTTTTTTAAAATTTAGAATTATAAATATCAATAATTAGTTTCACACGTTATTTTTAACATAAAAATGCTCCATTAATTCTATCTTTTATTTTGTTTAATCAGAACGAAGCATGTCTCTCACTGTATTTTTTTACAACCTATACTAATAAAAGATATTTAAAATAACTTATTTTAAATTGTTGAAAAGTAGAACATAGCTTGAAAATGGTCATTATCCTAGAAACAAATCTCATTAAACATTAGGTACAACATTATACTTGGTTTGTTTTCTCAATGTTTGCAAAGTGGCATGTCTCGAGTTTTAAAGTTCAAGCTTTTCAAACTAAAAGACAAGTTTTAAGAACACATAATAATAGTTTAGATAAGGAATTAATCTTAAAGTCTTCACCTGTTACTGTTTGAAATATGATAGTTAAAAGTTATGAGATTTCATCAATCTAAAGAACTATACTGTTTTTGCTTTATTGTGAAGTGTTTGAGAAGCATGGTGGTATTTGGTTTGGTTGTTGAAACTTGCAGGTGTAAGAAAGAGCGAAGAGAATGAGGAAGAAAGAATTGTGTTATTACGTCATCAGAGAATGGAAAACAGCACGTGTGACGACACAGATAGCATCATCATCGTCCTCCAAGGTAAAAACACTAGAGGACAAGAATGGAATGTGCAGGGATAAAGTGGATAAAAAGAGTAAAGAGTAGGGACAAAAGGGTCCAACCAGACCTGAGGATGAGGCAGTGCCACCCTGTCTACCTCTTTTCTTTCTTTCTTTTTTACCTTACCTGCAATGCAAACTTGACTTCAGATTCCAACTTCATTCTGCACTGTGTTTCTCTGAATCACATTTGCTTTGGTTTTGTTTTGGGAGAGAGCAAAAAGAGAAATGAAGTTTATGAAGTTGGGTTCCAAGCCTGATGTTCTTCAAGCTGATGGAAACTCTATAAGGTCAGTGCCAGTATTCATCTTGCAGACTCACCACACCTTCTCTTTTTCCTTCTTGATTAGATCCTGCATGCATTTTGCATCCCTCTTCACCATTCAACCTCAAGAACACCTTCATTTAATTTCACCACACATGCATTTAACAGTTTAAGCTTAGTCAGCCGCTGCTGAGAAATTTGTTGACTTCAAGATTTGTCCACACACCCCATTGTCAGAAGAGTTTAATTTCTATGTTAATGCAGAGAAAATTTTCACTGTCAACCAATCTGAAATCATGGTTGATACAAATTTTTAAGGTAGTTCTTGTAAAAGTCAACAATTTATCATAAGCGATGATCTGTGATTGGATAAGAGTGCATAACATTGTGAGTGTGTAGACCTTTTTTTTCTTTCTTTTGTTAGGAATAATGTTAACATTCTAATTTTGTTTCTAGTGTGTGTTAACATTTTAATTTTGTTTTTGGTAACCAAAAAGGGTGGGAGAAAGAGATCGTGGTCCATCGTTTGAACTGTGCTGTTTTTCACGAGCTTGTGGTCCAACTATGGTAAAACTGATGTGGAGTACCCATCATCTTCAATTATGGCTGGACACAAGCCTTTTTAAGAAAACAATATTAATAAACTCAGCAATGTCTGTTTTCTTTTGCCTCGCTAGATTTTGTATGCCATGTTCCTGGGGTGGGGAACTCATTATTGTTTTGTTACCTTGTGTAAGTGCATGTGGAAAAAATTAAAAGGTAGATGAAAAAAATCCAGATGAGGTCCCAGTGGACCCTGAGAAAATTTGCTAGGGTGGGATTCATGCATAAGGACTCGTTCTCCGATAATAATAAGGTTAAAGAGTTTCACTTGTGGGTGGAATGTTTTAAAGAGGTAGCTTAACCAGGTTTGGTCCTTTTTCTGTCTGTTCTAAAGCATGCTTGACAATGAAATGTCATCTTTTATGCATGCGAGTGGTATTTGTATGCGTGCAGATAGGAGACATCTTTGGTTAATCAATATTAATTTCAAAGTTTATCCAAATACCTATTAACTGGGACTAAATTGTCTTGCATTCATTTTTCTTCCCTGCAAGTCAATGAGGGCGTGACAGACAATTGTTTTTCTTCCCAGAGATTGTTTCCAAGGAAATGGTTGCTATTTTTTCAAGAGTTTTCTTAGGAAGTTGGAAAGAAACACTATTATTTCTTCAAAATAGGCTAATCAACAAATGTAATATGTAGAAAAGGATTCTCTTTTGGCCTCGGGAGCTATTTGATTGATGCTAATACCAGAAAAATGTGTAAGCTTGGAATGAACAGCACACATTTTGATTAAAGTATTATGGCTGAAGGATCTCACTTCCTGGCATAACTTTAATCACTTTTTCCATCATAAGTCGACACAGAGGTTTCAAACATGGCATGTGGTTAACTATGTACACACCCTCTTATAAATTTTGAACACCAGCAATGTTTTGTGTCTATTTAGTTTTCCCTGCAAAAATATGCCCTTTACAAACTTACTTACCAACCTTAATTCTCATGTAGGTATGTGTCATCTGAATTGGCTTCAGATGTTACTGTTAATGTTGGTGATGTTACGTTTCACCTTCACAAGGTATGGTTTTTTGGTATTTAAAGCGCTGTATTTTATTCAATAAATCTAATGATATGATTTGTGTGACCAGAGTTACAATATAATGTATCTGGTAATAATTTGGCAATATTCATTATTCAAATGTTAGTTGCTTATACTATCAAAATGTTGTAGTGATGGGTAAAGTTTGAGTTCTAGTATGTGCATTATTTGTGGTTGTTAGGTGACACAACTAGCTTTTTGCCCTCCCTTTGTTGTTTACTAATTTTGAGCTTTTAAGAGTTGCAGTTCCCTCTACTGTCAAAAAGCAACCAACTACAAAAATTGGTATCAAAAGCTAATGAAGAGAGCTCTGATGATATTTACTTGGATGATTTTCCTGGAGGACCAAAGGCCTTTGAAATATGTGCAAAATTCTGTTATGGGATGACTGTTACTCTCAATGCTTACAATGTTGTAGCTGCTCGTTGTGCAGCTGAGTATCTTGAGATGACTGAGGATGTTGATAGAGGAAACTTGGTTTTAAAGATTGAGGTGTTTCTTAACTCAAGTATCTTCCGGTGCTGGAAGGATTCTATAATTGTTCTCCAAACTTCTAAATCTCTTCTGCCATGGTCTGAAGATCTGAAGATCATTGGGAGATGCATAGACTCCATAGCTTCTAAAACCAGTGTGGATCCGGCATACATCACTTGGTCTTACACTTACAACAGGAAATTAGCTGAACCTGATAAAATTGTTGAGGACAAGATGACATTTCTAGAGAAAATTGAGTCTGTTCCTAAGGATTGGTGGGTCGAAGACATATGTGAGCTGGACATTGATCTTTATAAACGAGTAATGGTTGCTGTGAAATCAAAGGGAAGAATGGATGGTCTTGTTATTGGAGAGGCACTAAAAACCTATGCCTTAAGATGGATTCCGGATTCTGTAGATACATTAGTTTCTGGTGCCAATGCCTCAAGGACTAAATCTGTGGTAGAAACAATTGTCTGTCTATTGCCATATGATAATGGCATTGGTTGTTCTTGTAGTTTCTTACTGAAGCTATTGAGAGTGGCCATACTAGTCTCTGCAGATGAGTCATCAACAAAAGAGTTGATGAAGAGCATCAGCCTCAAATTGCATGAAGCTTGTGTGAAAGATTTATTGATTCCAGCAAGGTCTCCCCAGACTACTACATATGATGTTAATTTGGTGCAAGGTCTTTTGAATCAATACATGGAAAAAGGAAGCTGTGACATGGAGGTTGTTGAGGAGAAACATGGAGAAGATGAATATGTTTTAGCACGAAGGTCTTTATTGAATGTTGGCAAGTTGGTGGATGGTTATCTTGGAGAAATTGCACATGATCCTAATCTTGGCCTCTCTAGTTTTGCTGATTTGTCACAATCCATACCAGGTTTCGCTAGACCAGATCATGATGGTCTATACAGAGCTATAGATATCTACTTGAAGGTAGCATTTTGTTTATCCTCCACGGTTTTGTTGGTCATTCCTGCATACTTGTTAACTTTTGATTATTACCTGTCTCATAATTAAGTGTTTAGAAACAAATATAAAACATACTCAACGAACAAATATTGCATGTACTATGTTAGAAAGTGGACTTTAAGTCTAATTCAATCCTATAACATCAGTTTGTAAGGTGAAGTTTGTACTTATTTATATGTTGTAACCTGACTTTATCTTTAGTTGATGTAAGACTTTCAACACACCCTCAACATGTTATCTGACCCAACTAATGCCATTCATTTCAGTATTAACTATGTTCTTCTTCTGTGTTCAGGAGCATCCAGAATTGACTAAAGCCGAAAGGAAGAAACTATGTGGACTGATGGAAGTCAGAAAATTGACAGCAGATGCTTCCATGCATGCTGCACAGAATGAATACCTTCCCCTTCGAGTTGTAGTCCAAGTTCTCTTCTTTGATCAGGTAAGGTCTTCTATCAGCTATCAAGCACTCGGCGACAATAGCACGTATGACCCTTCAAGCTCTCCAATGAATCGAGATGAGGGGTGTAAGAAAACGATGGAACCCCTCAATAACCAGATGAGCCATTTGAGGATCAAGGATGAAGAGTTGCATAAAAATGGGAAATTAGGTAAGAAGAATAGCAAAAACAGCAAAAGTGGCCTTCAGTTGCTGCCTTCAAGATCAAGGAGAATTTTTGACAAGTTATGGAGTGTGAGAAAAGTGCTAGGAGAGAATAGGAGCTCAGACACTTCAGGGAGTTCTAGTAGCCCAACTTCTTTAGGCCATGGTGACACCAAATCATATAGCATCTCTTTGAGACACCAGAGGCATTCCATCTCTTAGGAAGTTACTAGATTATTTGGAAAAGGTGAGGGAGATTCAAATTGCTGTCTATGTGTAAAGTGGTAGTAGGATGTTACTTTCGTATTAGCAATGCATGCACAGAATGAGGAAAAAGGTTCACTAGCATTGGATTAGAATGTAATGTAGTTTTATGTTTCATTCAAGTGTAAAAGTAAGACCTTTCATCGTACAGAATGCCACTGGGTGTATGCTCTGTTCTGTAGTCCTAATATATTGCCCTCTGCATACAACTTATTTGATTTTTCTGCAACGAGTTCATGGCTTCTTCTGCTATTTTTTTTCAAAAGCGTAAAAGAGAAACGATGGATGTGAACCAACCTGGATCAAGATCCAGGATCCTGTACTAGAATCAAACTTCATATTTTAATAGCAATCCTTTCACCTGCACAAGGGTGTCATTGTTAAGCAAACATTAAAATTATTTTGCTCGTAACTTTGAAGGTTTAAATACATGGAATTGATTTTAATATTGATACACCTTTTCTTAAAAAAAAATTATATTAATATCAACTAATAAGATGATGTCTAAGGTGTAACTTGTAAAATAATCATCATAAAATTCGATGGTTCAAATTAAAGTTTTTTATCGGTAAATGTTATTCTTTTATTTTAGATTGACTATAGTTACGGCCAAGGCCTGCATAGATCCTAAAAGTAATATACTTTTTTAATCATACGATTGTTACGAATTATTTATTGCAATAATGAGAAACCCTGAACATGCACAATACTCTCAAAAGTAATACTCCAAGAAGATCCAGCTGGTCATTGTTTCCGTTGACTGAATATTGAAGTCAACGGGAGTAGTAGCTGCATTGCACTAAGCAAATTATATTGCAACTATTGGTTATGGTATGGTATCTCAGTCACTATCGAAAACCATGAGACACACTCCCAGGATTCGTGTCCGTTGTGTCTTTGTGTGTTATATATTGATTTTGTTGAACAGTGTTTATGCATCAGCATCATCTTCTTCTCGCTGCAAAGCATGGTTAGTGCAATCCATTCCCACGAATATGCCCCACCTACCCAATGTTCCTGGCACCCTCTCTACTGGTATGAAACAGTGATAGTAATTATTATTCATATTAGTTGCAGTAGAAATATGTGTTGTCCTTAGAAATTGTTATGTAGTCGGAGATTACATTAATCTCAGATTTCAATTAACCTCCATTTGAAGGCAATTTGTGTTCTGAGACTCGTAACTGAAATGTAGGGGATGTGCTTCGGTGGCTGGCTGCAAACTCCACCACGAGGCTTCACATAATTGCTCAATACTGGCAGCTTCTACCTTCCCCCAACGATCCTCGATCTGGGGACTATGGTTACACTCAACGTCAGATGCATGAATTCGGTGCCAGTGAAGGTGTTTCTCTTTATCAAGAATTAGACGCTGCTGCTGACCGGAATGTTAGCATCAGGTGCGTTTCAATTTGGCTCACCATGCTCATGTTTAAGGGTTTCTGACTTGTGTTCAATACTGAACATCAATTAACTCCAGAAATGGGGTTTTTCAACATGGATGGATGATTTTGTTTAAAATATATAGGCAAGATGATATTAACCTTTTGTTTTATGATTCAAATGGAAACTGTATTGAGGTAGGCTACTGTCCCACTCTGGAGTATATCCAACTTTTACCTCAGAACCATCCAAACTTGCTTTCGGAAGGCCAAATGTTGAGAATGTGACATTGCTGCTGGAGGATTGGTGGGGCTCTGGCATTGTCCATGCCAAAGTTTGGATATCTGATAGTAGGGATGTGTATATTGGATCTGCAAACAATGACTGGAAATCTCTCACACAGGTAATTTAGTTTGATTGTTTACTCTTTTTAGTGTCTGTTGGCCTCCATTAATGTATGTTATGAAGCTTCAACCCTCTACTCAAAATGCATTATGTTGCTTGTTACCTTCTCCATTGATCATTAAAGTTACCTTTCTGTTAGCTGTTATCTTCTCAGTAGATATTTTTGCTAATATAACTCTTCTTTTCTTCGATGTAGACTTCTGTTATGTGTTCAATCCATGATACTTTGTCTCATTATTTGTTACTTTCTGGCTCTAGGTCAAGGAACTCGGAATTTACTTTACTAATTGTCCTGAAATAGCTAAAAAGGTTGAGGTGTACTTTGACAATTTGTGGACACTAGCATCCCTCAACTCTTCAGCTTACACGAAAACAGTGTTTGATCAAGAGTGGCAAGTTGAGAGGAAGTTTCCTTGCTGGTCACATTTCATTGATCATAAAGAGAGGTGCAAGTAAGTCTGGGTCTGATGATAAAAATAAGTTTACTTATGAGATTTGCTTCGCTATTTTGTTTTCTACTTTGATGTCATTTTCATTATTGTTTATATTTGAATATCGTTAGAAAGCTAAGGTGTATATACAACAAAATCTCCTTCCTTCACTGGAATTTCTTTGTTCCGAGAAGAAAGAGTTGTTCACGCAACTCTTGAATAAGTGTTAGAACAATGTTAACTGTGTGTTTTTATGTGAAGACAAAAGGTTGGTTAGGATTTTCACTTAGAATAAAATGTAGTCTTAAGCATGAACATGAGCATGAGAGGCAGGAGGCACAACTTGGTGAATGGTGTAGAAAACTTCGGAAAGCAAGAAGATTGAAGTAAATAAGTTTACATCCGCAAGCAACTTAGAATGGATGAGACAGTAAACTAACCATGAGGAAAGAACATCCTTTCATCTTTTAGTTCATAACAGTATCTAATTATTTTTCACAGGTCACCTCTTCCTCGATATCTGAAGACTCCTCATGTTGCAGGATATCCTATTCTGTCTGACCCTTACATGTTTGTGGTTTCATTTCAAACCCCTGGGAATAACTATTCAACAAACCTCCCCCAAGCCAGCTATCTATCCTTTGCACCCCCAGAGGTAATGTTTACTTGTACTTATTTGTTTTCCAGGAGGAACCTAGACAGAAGAAATGGGTTGTCTTAGAGTTACATGGTAGCACAAAAGTACTATTTAAATAATTTTCTAAGTGTGCTACTACAGAAGAGATTGATCTTCTAGTCCCATTCATTGAATGAAATTTGTCAATGCATCTCATTGAAGTGGGGGTTAGTGTTTAGGGCCCTTCCATACTTGAGCTAGGAATGGCCAAATTTGTGTTTAAATCTGCAGATAATTTACCTTGCACCATCTCCAATTAGCAGAGAAATCTCTAATATTATTTTGTTTTCATTGGATCATTGCTGCAGCTATTATTTGGAAAATATCAAGCTGATGAGCAGGCATGGATTGATACAATCAAGTCTGTTGGAGATAAGCAGACAGTTAGAATCAGTACAATGGACTGGTTGGGTCAGTCACAATTTATGGACCAAACAATTTTCTGGTCATCCTTATCCTCTGCAATATCAGAGGTAAATTCAATTGTTATAGCTTCCTGTGTTTTCTCCACTCTTTTTTGCTGTTTTTGCCTGTAATAGAATGCAAAACATCAAGATTCGTGAAATTCTTACAATGTTGTTCAGTACCATTTTGAGTGACATGTGCCACAACATGACTCTATTCTCACTGATTTTCATTTCTGCAAAAAAATTCTTAAACTTTCTAACAAATTTCCTTCAAGCAGGTGGTGTTTTCGAAGAATGCAACAGTACAACTATTGGTGGCATATTGGGGACACTCCATCAGTAACACGGATGTGTACCTGAAGTCTCTCCTCTACACCAACAATCTCTGCTCTTCCTCAAAGTACAACAAATGCTTTGGGAAAGTTGAGATAAAATATTATGTGGTTCCTGGTTTCAACATGACAGGACCTGCTATTCATGGAGGAAGTAAAACAGGAAACAAATACCCTGATTTTACAAGAGTGAATCATGGAAAATATGCAGTTAGTGATGTAAGGGCACACATTGGGACTAGCAACCTTGTATGGGACTACTTCTACACAACAGCAGGTGTCAGCTTTGGGACATACAACACTGCCATCGTCTCTCAACTTAGGGAAATTTTTAATGCTGATTGGAACTCACCCTATGCTGTTCCACTAGAAGAACTGGAGAAAGGTCACAAAAGTTCAATTTAATCAGAGAGAATTTGATGATCAGTCCCAGAAAGATGAAAAGAAACTTATTTAACAAGGATGCAATGAGCATGAGATGAACACTAATGTGTTGTTGGTATTTATTTGAATGAATATTTATATTTCTCTTTTTCTTCGTTTCTTTATTGTAATAATAATAAAGTATTAGTAATAACAATAAATAATAAATTAAACAATCTCAAAAAATTCAATTTTACTCTCTCTGTTTTATTTTATTACATATTTTAAAAATTGATTTTCTTTTGTTTAACATATTTTATTACATATTTTAAAAATGAATTTGAAAGTTCTTTTCCTTTTAATAAAATGTTAATTAGAAAATACATTTCTATTTTTTTTTAATAAAATGTTAATCCTATCTTTATATTTTGTATGGATAAAAAGATAGAAGACATGGAGAATGAAAAATTAAAGAAAAAGATAGTAAAAAGTAGAGTGTTTTAAATTAAATCAAATGAATGAAAATATAAATATGCTTATTTATTTATTATTATTATTATTGTTTATTCAATATTTTAATAATATTATTATAACTATTTATTTTATTATAATAAAAAACATAATTATTGTTCAAAGAATAACACGATCGACTATTTTAAAAATATAATATATATATATATATATATATATATGTATATATATATATATATATATATATATATATATATATATAATTACGAATATTAAAATATTTAGGATAATATGTTAGCTCTTACATAAATATGGTCACGTTTGAGGAAAGTTTAACATATTTGTTCTTTATTGGTTTTTTGTGTTTTTGATATTTTTTAGTTTTAATTTTCTGTTTAACTTTTTATATATTTTTCTGCTTCTCTACCTTATGTCATTTAGAAACAAATATACACTTGAAGCTAAACACTATTTCACATAATTATTTCCTTTAGAAACATACTACTATAAATATTTTATTCTTTCATTTGACTAAACTTATCAGAATCATTTTAAGTGTATATATCCAAGTCATTTAATACACTTTGTTTAATTATTTTCTTAAACCTAACATTTATTTTTCAACATTTTCTTCACCTTTAAAGATTGATTTCCCACCTCCTATTTCCTCCCCTTCAAAACCATCATTTAGGTCCAATGTATATTTACATTTTGTTTTAGTTATACTCTTTGTTATTCTCCTATTCTTTGTAAAAGTAATTTATGGTTCATGGAAATCATCAAATTCATCATTCTCTTGTTATTTCATCTATAAAGTCTTCATCCTAAATATTTTCACAATTTCCTAATTTCTCATAATTTATGTTCTCTCCGCTCTTTGTATAGTGTTGACCAACACCTTCAACCAATACCTTTATTGTATGACGATGAAATTGGTAAACTAATATAATTTTTATCTATAAGTGTCTCATTCACAATGTCTTTATCCTTCAGTCATCATAACCTACATCTTGAAGTCTTCTTTTAATATATCAATTAACTTAAAGCATGATCACTTATCTAGGTCTAACTAGTCAATATGATTATCTCTTTACCAATATATTTCAAAACATATTCAGACCAATTTACCCACCTTAATAAAAACATTTTATTCATTGTACAAGTGTGACAAACTCTAACACTTCTAAGCCGTGATCACTTCACATAGAATAGCCAATACCCCACAAATACGTGCTCCGGAAACATAACACTTTCAAACAATAACACACTTTGTAATCACCAATGCATAGCCTAACGTCATTGTGAACCACAACACCCACTAATTAAACCCTGTCACCTCTGTGCTGGTTACTATAAAGGGGAGCGTGATACAATATTGTAGGAATTCAAAACTTATTTAAGGTTTTTGTTTTTGTACTTTAATTTATAGAGGAACACGCATCCTTTTCTATCGTTGAACTAGATCTCATATTTCAATCTTAAATTTTACTACGCATTTAATCAATAGGTTAAACTACATAGTTAAAACCATTCATCTGAGCACTATACAAGCGTATCACTTCACGTGAAATCAGAATTTAGGGTCCAAAGTTCTCTTAGTTTACGAGGAAAGACTTATAGAAGAGATGACGCATCTACGTTCGGGTTAAGCTCAGAATATCAAGCAATACTCCAAACTGATTGGTTTTCAAGAAACATGCACAAACCAAAGTGATATCTACACATACTAAAAGAAATTAAAGCTCGGATATGATGTTATCTGGCTAAAGCATTCAACAAAACATCAAGTGATATCTACACTGAACAAAGTCAAGGAAATGAACAAAAGATACATGTTAAGAGTTCCGTCTAGCAAAGTTGGGTATCAAATTTAAGATTTATGCCCATGCTAAAGAGCTCCTGGCATAACAGTTTTGCCCCGTATGGAACATGGGCAACCACAATGTCATCTGCGGATTCACAGTGGCGGCAATAAGGACCTCGTACTTTCCGGCCACCAGAGACTGGGCGCAAGATCACATTTGAAACATTTTTGCATTGGGTGCAGATGTGAATCTGAGACGAGTCACTAAGTGTAAAGAGGCGTTCATACAGGTTGGCTGAAGCACCATGAGCTATCAAGCAATCACGCTCCATTTCACCAAACTTGATACCTCCAAATCGTTTTCTGTCAGCTACAGGCTGTCGGGTCAACGGGTGAACAGGACCGGTGTTGCGGAATTTAACCTTGTCTTCAGACATATGATGCAGACGTTGGTAAAATGTTGGTCCCATAAAAATGAGTGATCGGACCATCTCACCAGTCCTTCCATTGTATACCCTCTCGTTTCCCCATCTCGAAAACCCAGCTCTGCCATATCCTCATAACATGGGTAAGGCTCAGTAAAACAATGGGAACATACCAACTTTAAGAATAAGTTTAGGTAAACTACTTCCTAATTTTAAAGCAACACTAGAGTACAGATAATAGACAATCGAATACATTATAGGTATATAAGAGAAAGTTATACAGTAGACAGGAGCAGAAGCTGAAATGCAAGTTCATTATCTAAATAATGGGTCACATAATAACACCCCACAGTATAGTCCAAACTGCATTTGAAGTAAACTAAATAGTACGATCAAACTATACCTGTGAAGCTCATCAGTAATGGCATCAACAGAAGGAGTGGAGAAAGGCGTAGCATGTCTCAGTGTACCACCACAAGCAATCCCCTTTCCTAAAGCAGCCTCTAGGAGTTGGCCAGGAGTTTGTCGTGAGGGAAAGGCATGCGGATTAATGACAATATCAGGAACAATGCCTTGTCTAGTGAAAGGAAAATTTTCCTGACACTCCAGAAATCCCAAAACACCCTTTTGTCCATGCATACTGGAGAACTTGTCACCAAGAACTGGACTTCGAACCTGCAGAATTAGTAAATAACATATTTATTCAGTGATCAAATTTAAGTTAGCTTTCAGCTGTGTTAACATAAAACATTCACGTTCAGATGATGCACAACTTAAAGTATGCCCATCTACATGTATGTACTTGACCATACAGCAAGTTATATTCATAGCAGAAATTCCAGTAGTTTCAGACGCAAGTATCTTTGATAATGTACTTTGGTGATCACCAGTTACCTACCTGTCTCAATGAAACCGCTGCAAAATTTTTCCCCTCGTCATTTGAAGACAGCAAAACCTTTTGTACATAACCCCTTTCAGTATGCTTTAACTTCACACTATTGTCTGCACCAGACTCAGCACACCGCCCAATAATAATATCACCACTTTGCAAATTTGCCCCAACATATGGAAAGCCATCATCATCAAGACTATCAACTCGACCAATTTTACTTTGAAGCTTTCCAAAATTTATAATGTCTTCAGGTTTGCGCCTCTTATCTGAAGAATCCTTATTATCAATTTCAGATTTGTAACTCCTTATGTGCTCAGACCTGAACATACCACGCTGCAATGAAGCCCGGTTCATCACCAAGGAATCCTCTTGATTGTATCCCAGATGTACATTGACAGCCACAATTGCATTCTGCCCATTATAGAATTCTGGCTTTGGATGAATTTTACTTTGACCCAGTGGAGTTGGTTTTCCCAGACAATCTGAAGTCATTGTTTGAAAAAGGGGCCTTTGGGGATAGTGTAACCGATGAGACAAAGTATCAACTCTAATATTTGGGTTTAAAGTAGAAAAGCCAATAGCCTGTGAGGAGTGCTTCTGAGATTGGTAGAGCACCCTCCTTGCGTGGTCATGATTGGCAAATGGGACAAGTGAACAACTTAAACCCAATAAGAAAGACATATCAAGTTCACAATGTGTGTACTTGACAGATCTTTTCCCCTCTTTTCCAAATAAATACTGAACGCCCCAAGCAGTACAGCAGTCTTCCTCTTCTTCAGGTCCAATTAGTTCAACAACACCTTCTTCCAGTAGAGTAAGGAAAGAATAACGTTCTGATTTAAATCTTTTAATTTTTAGTAGATTACTAACTACTAAAAGAGGACGTAGAATCCTTCCTGCATCAGAGTAAATACGCACTTCATGTTGAGATTGATCTCTCTTGATTTCCACCTGCAATGGAAAGTAGTAATAACCAGGTTCAAAAGAAATAGAATCAACAAAACTACCTGGTGCTGACTACTGCAAATACCGCTATGAAGAGAGTGAGAGAATAGATGTTTGACAAAAAAGCATGTTCCCCAATAAACTTAATGATAGGACAAGCAGACAACAGTATAATCATATGAATAAAAAGTTCATAAAGCCCGATAGAACAACAGCTAGCTATGGATGCACACAGAGAGATAGACAACTGAAAACCCAGCGGAGGAAGGTGTCTTCAAACAACACCATCATTCACTGAGAAAAGAGTGTCCAAACAGTTAAACCAATCATGTGATGCAAGTAAAGCATTTACCACATGTTACTCATTGACAATCACAGTCCTCACAATGACATAAACTAAGCTACAAAATTATTAGCCAACGTAGACATAAGTTTCCAAATGCTCAAAAAGTAACAATATCTTTTGTTGATAAATCATCTGTGTGGTGGTTGTCATGCATTAAGCTATAAAACCTGTTGCCTTTACTAGATTTGATGGTTTATAGCCGAAATTAAAAACGTATAACATCAATAGCAAAAGCCTTTCCCCACAAGTCGAGATCCATTCATTGCTCAAATTAAAAGAAAGTTCCAAAAGATATATAAAAGGTGACTAGTAGAGCATACAAAACACATTAAAAGTGAACCTGATGAGGCAGTTCATTTTTTCGTCTTTTACTTCGTAGCTCAGCCACAAACCAACTGGAATCAGGGCACACTCCAACCCAATCACCATTTAGGAAAATTTTTTCCTTGTTTCCCAGATGAGTTTCAGTATCATTGACAAGTTCTTCCATCCCACAATCCAACAATGTAGGCAGTATAGATTCAGATGCATTAGATACATCAGTGCTTACTAGTCCCGTGACAGCCATATTTTTTACTAGTCCACAATTTTCACCATCTGGGGTAGAGAGAAAACAAACCTTGCCCCAGTGAGAAGGATGCCTGCAACCGCAAACTTGTGTTATAATAAATTAAAGAAAGAAAAAAAGGAAAAGAATAAGCCATAACTTGGTGTAACAAACAGTATAAATGAAGAAAGAAAATAATAATAATAATAACTTGAAGTTACTTACGGATATCTAGCATCCCCAACTTTTCCCGTGTACTGAACTTGCTGCCTCGTTCTTCTTAGCTCAGCCATGGTTTGTAAGGGATTAGTGCGCCCTACAGTTGCAACCACACCAGAGATCCTTTCCATCCTCTTGTACGGATGTGACCATGCTCCTGTTGAAAATGCCCTTTGCAAACCATTTGAAATTATTGACGCATCAACATAATGCTCAATGGGGCGTACATCTCTATCTCCATAGAGATCCCTTTGCAGTGCCTTGGACATTCTCTTCCGAACATGTGCTATGTGCACTTTCAGCTCACGGTCAAGAAGCTCATTGGCCAATTCAAGCCTCTTATTACGGAAATCATCCCTGTTGTCGCATTTTCTGCGGCCGGTATAAGCCAGCAAGAGACCCTTCACCATATATGCAAGGAAGCGTGCCTTTCTCTTTAAGCCGCTGATCCCAGGAAAGAGATAAATTTCAAGGCACTCCTCAATAGACTCAGGAGGCGGAAATTGGACACTCTTTATACACTTCTCTAAATATTGAACTGCATTCCTACCCCTACCAAATGCACTGCCACATTTCTCATCAGCATCACGAACAGACGCAAAGAGAATATTCTGAATTCTAACATCATCATTGTCACAACCAATGAGATCTACAACTTCTTTATCAGATTGGACACCAAGTGCGAAAAATAGTACCCACACAGGAACCTCAACAGATAAAAAATAAACATTAAGAAACATGTCTCCATTCTCCCCTTCTTCAGTCCTAGAATTGCCTACCAGTTTAATAACCATCCTATTTCTCTTCATCTGTGACTTGTAGGCAATCATCCAACCTGGACTGTTTATAACCCAAAGCCTCTTTAAATACAGTTGCTCCTGTGCAATAAAAGTCTGCAACGATTTTTCACAGGAAACAAATTCCATATCACTAAACATACCTAAACACTGAAGAAATGCATCGCAAACACGCAATAACGATCAAGAAGCAAATTTCCACTCACAGTCAGAAAATTTGCTAAATATGATTTTAAAAGTAGCTATTGTAAAACTCAACAGATAAAGGTCAACAAGATCAAAAAAAGAAATTAAGTTCAACCTAAAAATCCTTAAAAATTAAATACAAACCAACCTTCTCGGCACCCTTGATGAGAAAGTAACCTCCATGGTCAAACTCACAATCATCCTTTTCACCTTTCATCCAACATAAATCCGACTTGACCATGACAGGCAATTTCCCAATGATGATCTCCTTCTCGTCTTCCTTCAGAATCTCCTTATCAAGGAACTCTTCCTTCCCAGTCTTGAACTTATCACTCCGAATCTTCTTCGGAACATACACCTAAAATTCCACACAAACACACATCAGAAATTGCTCTAACAAAGGTAACAAACCTACATTGCCCACACACACATTAAAACAACACTAGCACACTATTTTCCCTACCTGAACTTTAACTGAGATTTTCATTTTCGACGCGTAGGTCATCCTCTGAAGCCGCGCGTGACGCGGAAGCATCTTTAACTCTTGGTTGTTTAACTCACCGCCCCAGCACATGGGCTTGTCGAGCTTGACCTTGCCGAACTTGACGGAGGCGTAACGGTAGTGCTCGTTATCTCCCTTTTTGGAAGGGTCGAAGCCGGGCGTTACGACCAAGTCGCCGAAGCCGTCGAAGGTTCTCTGAAGGCCGACGGTGACGTAGTGGTTGTAGGAGTTTATTTGGTGGCTGATCAGACCGTACTCCTCGAAGAACAGCATCGAGAACTTCTTGCAGTGGTACCTGAATGCGTCTTCTCCGCCGAATTCTTCGAGGATTTCGGCGTTGGTCGGGTCGAGGTCACCGAGGTCGTCGTCGCTTACGTCATCGTCGATATCCATCATCGCGGCGGTCATCCCTGCCTTGGTGCCACCCTTGCTGGAACCGACGTGACCCATTCCGATGAATGCGTTTCCTGGAACGAGAACAAAGCTAGGGTTTTTGGGTTTTGGTTTTCTACACTCTACTCTATAGTGTGAGTGGGAGTGTGAAGTCTGAACAACACGTACAATTTGCAGGAATTGAAATGAAATGCTTGGTGCGTGATGAGGAGGGGTATAAATAGAAAATCACTACCTCATTACCTCTGATCTTGTCTCAAGTGAATGAATATGTTTGTAGTGTCCTTGAAAGGGGAACGGAAAGACGCATGTGTCCTCTCGTCTCACCTTCACACATAGTAGAGACCAAAAATAAAATCAAGTAAAATATAAGATTAAAATTATTTTTTTTAATATGTTTTGATTCTTACCTTACTATAAAAAATTGTTTTTTTTTTCAAATTAAATTATAAAAAATTTCATACACTAAATGTAGTCGTTAGAAAGAATGTTTTAAATTCATTCTTATAAAATACAAAAACAAATAAATAATTTATGATTTAGTTTAGAAATAAAATATACCTTTTTTATAATAATTTGAGAAAAAAATATATTAAGTCATTTTTTTAAATATGAGAACTGAAAATATATAATTATAAAAAATAATAAATTTTAAATCTAATTCAACTTTACATAATCAACTTATCATGTAAAGATTTTATCGTTTATTAATAAATGGTTTCCATTTCTTTGCAATAGACTGTTTACTCTTTTCTTTTCTGAGGTTATTCAGGGTTCACTTCTTCATAAGTCACGCCTGAATTGAAACTTTATATTTCAATACAACTTATCTCCTAGATGTAATGTTTTTCGCATATTTAGCAGATTCAAATTTCAAAATGTTTGGTGTCTTTGAAGCTTGAATCCCAGTCTTTGGCTACCTTGTTCACTTTCCAGTTTTCTCATTTTGTTAGTTTATCCCAAAAACTAAGTTTCTCATTACTACTCCTGAGTTCAGGTCACTGAGAAAAGTTGATAATTAGTTGCAGCCTGTAAAACCATATTATAACATGAATCATGGACTAATTAAGTTAGCTAATAATACTTTATTAAGAACAAATATCAGTTCATAAGAAGCAATAACGTTTGAAACATGTCATTATAAACTTTTAAAATTATAAAATATTGGAAATAATATTCTATTTAAAGTTCTAATACAGTTATATTAACCTTAATAACCTAAACACAATTATATGCTTGATTTGGGAATTTAATGAAGTTAAGTATGTTCAAATTCTTGAAAAGTATTTAAAAGAATACTTATATGCTATTTTTCATTACATTTTTAGTTATGAAGCTACTTAATGATACTCAAGTAACGATTCTTTTATGTTGGGACATGCAGATTTTGATATTCGTTTTTACCCTCTCTTATGTGACGATTTAATGTTTATATTTGAAAAACGGGAGAAAGTTCCCCTACTAGAATGTTAATGATTTACATCTAAAAAATAATAAAAATATCTGGTTACCTATCCGCCTGAAATTTTTCTGATTTGTTAAAGTACAAAACAGAGTTATAAATTACATTTAATTACAAGAGAACCACTGTATTATGTTCTTTTTTTTCTTTTCTTTTTTTACGTTTTAAAATACTGTACATATTTAAGAAATTCGATGTATAACCTAACGAGTGCAGTAAAAGTTAAAAGAGGTAAAAAATTATCATTTTTTTCTGAATAATAATAATAATAATATATTATTATTATAATTAACATTTTTCTTGGAGAAGATTATTGACATTTTTTTTAAATTAAAAAAGTATCGTTTTACTACTATTCACATTTTAAGAGACATGCCTACTCATCTTATTAGTTTTGATTTTATTTTACTTGAAAATCTTTTAAAATAAAGTTAACACCATTAAAACATTTTCGGTGGTACAACGTAGAACAAAACAGTAAAAAATAAAATAAAGCCAAATATTGTTTCTATTAAATGTGGGCACCCACCCAACAAGAGATAATCAGCAAGATTAAAATTTCCAATCCTTCTCTAAGTATATGCAAAACTTTATACAGTTATATAACATTATTTTCTGAACTAACATCCATAAAATTTGGCAATTAACAACGAAACAAGAAACTGATAAATTTAAATTAACAATAACACGACATTAATTTCGTAATTTGATTGCATTGAGATGGCTTCAATCGAGACGTCTTAGTAAGTATTCGAGTTCAACATTTTTTGTGAGTGGTATCAACCATTTCTGGTACAACAGAGAAACCACAGATGGATCAACCTTGTACGTACCTTCCTTCACATGTTCAAGACTCACTTCATGTCCAAACACCATGGCCTTCTTTTCAACCCTCTTCACCACCATCTTTTCGATGCTCTCCAATGTCAACACTTTCATCAATGCTTTCCTGTCCTGCACAACACAAACAATAGCATAGAAACGGTAACCTCAACTGATGCAAAACCTTTGTAATGACCGATAACCTGAGGTTTGATATCGTTACAAATCTGACATCGATTCAAGATAAACTAAATTTACAGCGAATACAAATATTATTTTATAAACTAATTTTGTGATATTAAGTTATGTTTAAATTTTTGTCTCTTAATTTTTAGTGAATTTTGGAATTAGTTAATTTTGAAATTTTGGACCAATTTAGCAATTTATCTTTCGAAATACGTGAATTTAGTTCTTTTAATCAAATTTTGTTAGTTTTATTTGATGTTTCGTACACATTTCAGTATTTTATTTGAGTTGTTTATATTATTCGACACATTTTTCTTTTAATGTTAAGTCAAATACTAGTATGAAACACGCTTGAAATGTCAAATAAATTTAACAAAATTTGATTAAAATGACTAAATTTACGTATTTTGAAAGATAAAAAACTAAATTGGTCAAAAGTTTCAAAATAAACTAATTTCAAAATTCACTAAAAGTTAAGGGATAAAAATATATTTAATCCTTTAAATTTCATATCTTTAAGATTGTATCAAAGTAATCCAAAATTTATTGTTGGTCGGACATGTTTACTATCATACCTCTATTAATATCTAGTTCAGTACTATAAGTGACCACAATTCTAATCTTTAAAACGAAATTAAATTAAACTTAAAATCCTCCTCTGCACTCCTTGTTGAAGATAAAGAACACTTAATACTAGCATCAATAAACTCTCCATTCATTAGCTATGGTCACTAGAATGGTTAAGAATGAAAACATTATATGTATACCTTGGCACGAATTAAAGACTCGAAGATTTGAGGAGTTTCTCTAAATTTGGCCTCAGCAACGAATCTTCCATAATGAATCCTTCTAGAGATGGCCTGCAGAAATTTTATGGAATCAAATAAATTGCGTGTGGCAAGTCACAACAATGTTGCAGTAAAGGTCTCGTTGAGCTACACAAAAACACATTCAATAAAATAAAATCTGAAACTGCTTTCACATTTTAAAATACTGTTCTGCATAACATCATCCATTAACTTAAAAAACAATAAATTATTTCACCTGCAACAACGTAAGATCGGCAGCAGCAGTTTGTGCGTAGTTTCCATCATCACCGGAAGCAACAAACATCGGAAGCAGCACATGAAAGTACAGTTTCCAAATGTCCTTGTTTATGTTAATCAAAGCACCTGCAGAATGCAAAAACTAAAAACAACAATAGATCCTTTTGCTTCCACTCATTAAGTAATAGCAAATCGTGCAGCATTTTCGAAATGAATTACCTCTGAGGAGGGGTAATATGGTGCAACCGAGGGAGGTAAATTTTCTGGGAAGAACGGAATTTCTTCAGGATTAGTGTATCTACCTGCCTGCAACATACCATGATGAAATCAGAACAAAAACAAAATGTAAACAACAATAGACGACTAAGGTGAATTAAAGGTACCTTAGATTGAATTGCTTCTGTGTTGCGAATGAAGAAGTGAAGCAGTGAACCTTGAATCTGGGAAATGGAAGTGAAAGTGTGATTATAGGTTGGGGAATTCAAGGGAAACTTTGCCCTTTCGATCAAAGCAAATATGATAGTGTCTTCTTGTCTAACCAAACACGCTCTTGCTGAATCTACTGTGTACTGTGCTTTCGCCATTTTTTGAACCTCCTTGCAACTTGCCAACACGAGAACCGACACAAGGAACCGAAGCATCGTGTTATTGGAAGAGAACACACCCCGGTTAACATGTAGAAGAACACAACGTTTGATCAGAAAAAACACCAAAGAAAACAACAATGTCTTATAGTACGTGTGAAGGGGCAGGGTCAATTCAATGGTTAAGGTTGTCCATTATTATATCTTTATTAATCTGGCACTTATAAAGGGAGAGATATTGTAGTATTAATTGTGCATTACCGTGGACCAAAAAGTCAAGACTGCTTAATACATTTATTTATTGGAGAACCATGGAGGGAAATAAATGTGGAAAATGGAAAATTAAGGTGTTTGTTTCAAAACAGAAGATAAAGATAAAGAAAGGAGAAAGAGAATGGTGCCACATTGCACGAAACCATCTTATCTTTTTTCACTCGTACATTTCTCCTTTTCAGTTTTCACGTGAATACCAAACGATTCATTAATAGCCACAGGATAATACTATATATATTGGATCTATTTTTATGGGAAATTTCAGCACAAATTCTCAATGCATGGAAATTCATTTTATTGTAATATAGAATTATATTATAAAGTTTGGTTTATGAAAATGAATGACTTAACAAAATGGGTCTGGATTTCATTCCAGATTGAGAATTAGAGCAGTGAGAAAATGTTACATTTAATCAGTTAAATGGTATCTATTTTGATTTAAATGTGTCAGTTTAATATCCATTTTTAAAAATATGTTTGAGTATGAACGGCTAAAAAGATATTTTAATTAGATCATTTTCATCAAAAAAATTAAAATTATTAACATCGTTAAAGGTATTGATATTCAAAATACACTTATTCAAAAGTTAGAACTGAAACACATTTTTAAAAATAAATACAAAACTGACACATTTAAATAAAAATGAGGACTATGTAACTAATTAAATCTTACACTTAATTCAATCCAGCACTTATTCATGAAAAGGAAAAGCAAGTATTGCATAGCTATCCTCAGAGATCCCTGAGGTAGCTTTTATTTTTATTTTTCTGTGTTCTTCCAATGTTGAAATTATTACCGATCAAGACATTTAAAAAAAAATCAAGAATATATTTTTAAACGATCTAAAAGATCATATTAAAACGACATTACAAAAGAATATATCTCTGGGCTCAGAGATATTGAAACGATCTACATTCTTCGAATCTACCTATAATAAAGGACAAAGAATGTGAATATGTTGGAATATAATATAACGTTTTTCTAATGGAAACTGCAAATTTCATAAATGCAATCAAATCAAGGTATAAATTGCACCACTTTTCTTTAAAATAATTGCTTTTCAATATTCTCTACAAATTTTAATCATTCTAACTATCAAATTAACTTTTCCAACAAATGCCCTCTGAAATCGTTCAGAAAATCATTTAATACAATATAAATATATACAATGTGTGTTGAAAAGACACATACATTGATCATAGAATTATATACGTCTCTTTTTTTTCCTTTTAAATTCATATTACTTTGATATTTGCGAGACCTATTCTTATTTTTAATTAAAAAAATTGGTAGGTTAACCCGTCTTTTGACAAGATGGATAACAAATTTTAATTCACTTTATGATGGATTAGCCAGAATAGATCAAAACGGACTAAGTTAGTCCATTTTATCATGGTGATATTTTAATCTAAATCTATATAATTGATTATTTCTTAATTTATACGTCATAACCTAAAATAGTTTTATTTTGGAAAGAAGTACCTTTATTTTCAGATTAAATATTAATGTTGTGTTTGTATTTGCAGAAATATTGTTTATGCAGATGGATTTAAGAACGAGTTGTTCATTTGTTTTTGTTGATTTACATATATTTAAAACAAAACAAAATGTTTGTTTAAAAATGAAAGTATAGGCAGTATAATAATAATAATAAATAAATAAATATATATATATATATAATATTTATAATAATAATAATATCATTAATTATACTTTATATAAATTACTTTTATAATTAAGGGCAAAATAATATTATTATTATTTTTTAAATATTATTATTAATCTATTATACTCATTATTGTACACATTCTCATTTTAAATTCATTTAAATTATATAATATTTTATTTAATTCAAACAACTTTATATTCATCTTTTTCCCGATCTTTCAAGTTTATTGTCTATTTTCAAATCCAAACACGGCAAATAACATATAAGTTTTTTCTGAAAGTAATTATTAAAAGGTTACCTGAGTTTTCTCTTTTTTTATTAGTAAAAAACTAAGCTTTTATAATTAAATGACAAATTTTACAACTGAGTTCCAACAGAATTTCTTATGGTGAACATGACGAAATCAAGTCGCGGTAGAGAAAACAAGATGGATATTTAAACCTACCAGAGATGAGACTGTCTACGAAAAAACTCGAATTCTGTTTGCATCAAACAGATGTCACTGCAGTACCTTCCAGTTCCCAAATTAAGCCTTTACATAAGAACAATAAATCACAAAAGGCTTGTTGTATCAGACGTCAATTTTAATGGAAAATAATTTTAATTGACGTCAATTTCTATTCTACTGTTAGTAATCCCCAAACCCAATTAAAATAATCCTCAAAACCATTATTAACTCTAGAGGGCTAACCCAAAATTTTGAAGAAAAAAGAGACGTATATACATATAACAGTGGGTCGTTAAATTGTGCTGCTCAAAATATTATGGTTGCTTAATTGACTTCACACTGATAAAAACTATCCTACAAATTTACTCAACTTTACAGCAATCTCAGGATCAAGTGGAAAAGTAAACCGAGAAGTTTCTGGAACATGTTGTGAGACAAGTCGTGCAGTGTCTTTCCACCAAGTAGCCTCTATCTCTTTTTTGATCAGCTTTTCTGTGGTGCATTCTAACGCAGATTCCAGCTCTGTTATCCGTTCTTCCAGTCTTGCTTCAAGTAGTTCATGCAACCTTCTCTCCAGTTCAATTGGAGAAACTCCAAATGATACATCATAATCTGCTCCTATAGGTTCCATTATTATTTCACCAAAACTTGAACTATGGCTGCTTTTTGAACTACAGTCCTTAACAGTAACCTGCAAATTCCTGTTTTCAGCCATTCTGGAATATAATATAACCAATAACTTAACACAAAGTAACACAAGTATTTACAACCTACAGAAAAGGGACAAGCACACGAAAAAAAAAATGCAGCTATAGCACATAGCTTCAAAACTAGTATAAATTTCATTTGTTTCTTCTACCGAGAGTAGCCTCCTTATCTAGAAACGGTATTTGGCAGTAGAAGGGCTTTTCATAGAAGCTTCATCTTGTTGTTGCCATTAATTAAGGAGATTATTCTCAAACTGATATTTGAAAGGTTCATGTATCTAACAGGTTGTACTAACCATGTAATAGTTTCCTCCTGACAATGTGTTGGTTGACACATACCTCAAAGAAACAGTAAAAGAAATGAGTTGACTGGGATTTAACTGGAGGAAATTTATTCTCTTCTCGATTAATTATACATAAATGAAACAAAGTTATTCAATGCCAGTATCAGGAAAAGGTAATTAGGAGGAAGCAAACTATGAAACAATCTACCTTGACTCCCTCGTGTTTTGCATCTTCGAATTCAGCTTCTCCATCCAAATACAGTTGCAACCTCTGTAACTCAATCTCGAATTCTGCCTGGAGATCATTTATTTCTTCTGCACATTCACCTTGTTCACTTATGTTACATTCTAAAAAATGATTGGGAACCATATTTCGTTTTGACTCTGGTTGAACATACTGTGTTTGTGAATGAATAGAAATCTGACTATCAGAACTGGAAACTTCTTGAATATCAGTTATGGAAAAAGCAAGAGCGTCATTTTGTTTCAATGGCTTAAGAAGCACATCTTTACTCTGTAGTTCTCCTTTCATATTTTGAAGGAGCACCTCCATTTCTTTCCGCAACTCAACCATCTTACCCAGCTCATTTTTACTTGCTGCGAGGAGATACAGCAAGCCACAACCAACTCCTATCTTAAAAGATGTATCACTCTCATGTAACTGTCCTGCTGCTGAACATAAACAACGTCGAATAGTTAACAACAATGTCCGGACAAAGACAAAAAGAAAACTGCAGAACTGTGAAGAGAATGAAAGGAACAAAGGCAATAAATAGGTAAAAGTGTAAAACTAATTTGCCTTTTTCATCTCTAACAGAAAAAAAAAATGTTCATATATCTATAGAATTGATATTTAAAAAAAAACAAAAAGTTAGTACAGAATTTCAGGGGTAAAAGGAAAATCCTAAACCCTAAACGCTATGGAAAGACACGTACAAAGCTAGTAATTGCCGAACCTGGAATTATATTATATACAATTATACAAAGTGATGTATGCATATAACATTATTTGGAAGAAAACAGATTTCAAACTTCAAATGAGCATAAACAATGGTTTTCACGCAGAATCTCGATACAATAGTGAAAACCATTATGTTTATGGATTGCTACGTGACTTGTTACAATGCAATGCAATTTCAAGCAAACAGAATTCAACCTTGCAGAGTAACGAATCATGTAGCAATTCATAAACATACAATCTACATTATTAACCAATTTTCATAATTAAAACCAAATTCAGAAAACATGGTCAACAGTAATACAACTAACTGAGGACTAATTAGGAAATAAAACCTAACGGTAAAACCACAAGCGAAGCATCAGCAAAGGAATTAAGCACACACACACAGTAACAGTTACGTATCTTTTGAAGCCAATACTATGAAATTAACAATAAATTGCAAATAACCAGGGTTCTCACTACAATCATCGCTTCCTTTGAGGTCATTCGTCGCCGACGGCGGCGCGTCCAAATCACCGGTCCCGTTCTGCCGGTGTTGCTGAAGTCTGACTCCCTTGCCCAGCCTCAGCGGCGCCAGCAACGACTCAACGAGCCTGCGAGGCGAAAAGCACTTCTTCGACGGCGTTTCTCGGAAGGCGTCCATGCAATCGACGCCGTCGTGATCTTGGTCGGCAAGAAGAATATCAGCGATGCGTAACCGACGGTGGAGAGAGTGTGAGTGAGCGACGGGACACAAATTAAGATTTGGGGATTTCAAGAAGAGGTGTTTCTGTTTCGTTGACATTAAATTGGTTGATGATAACCAACGATTCAACTTCAAAGTTCAATCCAGAGACCTTCTATTTTGGATTTTGGAGGGAAACTTAGGTTTTCTTCATTATACTTCTTCTCTATCCCCACCCTTCATTATATTTATCTGTTAATTATTCACACCTTTTTACTATTTACTCTAAACATTAAGATTATACTGTAATAAAAATAATATTAAAAATGATTTTTTATTATTAAATTTTAAAATTTTTTTATATGTCATCTTTTAAGTGATATTTTATTTTTTATTTTTTTAATTTTTAATATTTTAAAATTATGATTTAAAAGATGACATCTTATGTTATTAAAAAAAGTTGTCAAAATTTAATAATTAAAATATCATTATTCATGTAATATATTTCTATTTTATTATATTGCATTAAATTTTTTTAACGTATGAATTATTATTTTAGTACATACTTTACCCACCACCCAACACAAGGTGGTTCCTAATACGCTGTTTATTTTGGCTGTATATAAACGGTAATGGACATTGGTTTAGGTATTATTAATAAAAGAGGTTTTGTTAGAAATTAAGAAAAAGGAAAATGAAGTATTGGTGGTTGTGGTTAGCTAGCAATATAAATATCAATAAATAAATGAAAGGGTCAGTGACCATTTCTTGTGAAAAATACTTTTGTATGAATTATTCCATTTCCATTTGCGTTAGTTGATGAAAATACAATATTTTTTTTATATATAATAGTATTATCATAAACGTCCTTATATTACATGTTTCATGGGTCCCCTTAGACGTTGCAAACGTCCAACGTAACATCACATAATTGTATAAAATAAATAAGCGTCTGAAAAAGAAATTTGAATAAAAAAATATGTCAAACCAATAATTACGAAACACTTTGCTTGATTCGTGGTGTTATCAGTGTTCTTAGCTGTTGGCATATAGTTGTTTTTTTTAGAAAAAAAGAAAACGTTACATTACATGAACACACGATTTTGGACATTGCTTTTACCATTCTTTGACTAGAGTTAAATTTCATCAAAATAATTTACATGATAAAAGATATTTTATAACATTATATGATTTTTTTTAGTCAGTGGGAAAGGAGCGGAAATATCAAGAGGGTTAGAATCAAACGAACATTACTAATTGGATATCACGAAGCAAAATAAGTTGTAATAATCTGTACATTTGTTTGATTTTTCATAATGTATTTAAAAATTAAAAAGTATCGGTAATTATCTTTTTTGTAGAAAATAATGATGCAATATTTAATTGAACTATTCTCTTAAAACTGATATTCTAATGTTAATTTTGTAAGTGTTAATTACTATTTTAAATATTTTGATTGATATTTCTATTTTTAAAGTTAAAATAACTTTAGTCAGTAATAAGATTTGAACAAATACTAAAATTAGTTAGCTATCTAAACATAACAGTATTAAAAATCAGACATAGTTATATTTATAAATCTTATAAAATGTTAAGATCTTTTAATAGAAATAGGACATAAAATTTATGACTTAAGCATGGTTTGTTGAGAATCCAAATATAAGTAGATAGTTTTAGGAGTAAAGATAAAAAAGTTAAAAAAAATTTAAAATTGAAAATGATATTAAATTTATTATATAGACGACTTTTACTCTCGTGTGATAAATTCAGTAATAAAAAAATTCCAACATGTTATTACGAATTTGAATTATACTTTTATTTTATTTATGATAAGAAAAAAAAAAGGGAACACTCTGTCTACATTATAAGTATTTTTACTTTAGTTTTAAATTTAAAGAAACAGAATTATTCTTAAAATTTATAATTTACTATCCACTTAATTTCCTTGAATATCAACTTTAACAGGACCTTTTTTCTTTTCTTTTCTTTTTTTACTTTTTGTAACTTTAGAAATTAAAACTACTACTCGATTTCCGAATTCTCTCATAAAATGTTAAAAGATACAATCTTATTTAATTCCTAAAGGTATTAATCTCAGATAGAGGAGTTCTAGGTGTAGTTTTAATATATTTATGATATTTAAAAGGTACAACCAATCAAAATTCTAGAGACAATAAAATAATAATTCATTTTAATTTAAAAAAAATCATGATTTCCTAATTTTATTCAGACAATACCAATTACAAATTAATATTTCCGTGACTCTGTTTTTTAATCAAGTAGCCCCAAACATAAGAGATGAAAACCCCATCATTAAAAATCTCGTGACTTTCATTTATTGTTCTCATCAAACATAATATAGTGCCACATATTCTACCCACCATGGCAATAAATGTAACACTTTCTTGTAAAGTTCAAACAAACCTAAAAGTTAATTAATATGAAAAACAAAGTATACAAATCAGTTCATTAAAAGCCAGATTTGCATAGAAATTCCTAACTTATTTTTGGAATTTAAATTCTATCTTTAGGTTGAACTTTTAAAATATATTAATAATAATATGTTGTTGGAAATAGTCAAAGTGTGAGTGAAAGACTTACATTGAATAGAATAAATAAAATTAAACACTATATAATAATAAAGATTTATAATATCATTGTTTAAGATTTTAAGATAAAAGTGGTGTGAAATATCTTATATGTGTAAGACTAATGTCATAATCTTTTCAAATCCTTTCATATGAAACATAATCCAATAATAATATAAGAGTCAATGACTCAGAATTCGAATGGACCAACACATATGAAAAAATAACTAATCATATGTTAAAATAATTTTTAATATATTTAAAATATGAAAAACAAAATAAAAAACTAAATAGAAAATCGAAATTCACACTTCTTTTCGTGTGCGTGGAGTAGTAAGGAAGATAGAAATTATTGGTTTTTCCTTCAAGAACATATACATAGATATGTTGAGGTGAATTTACTTAAAGAAATGTGGTTGAGGAAGACCCAAACTGAGGTTAAGACCCACTTGCTTATTCTGAGTATTGATGGAGAGAATAACGGCTTCAGCAAAAGATGCGATAAAGTTAGGATCTTTTAGCAGAGAAGTAACACATTCCTGAACTTTAATGTGAGTGCCACCGTCCTTATGCTGTTTATCGTCATCACAAAGTGTTACACGATTCCATAGACAAAGGTCGATGTTGATGTTGTTCGACATGTTTGTCATAGGTAAATCGTTATTCATTATTGTCGAGACTTCGGGTGTAGACGATGATGATGGCTTCAATAAATCACGAGAAGCAAAACCGTGGTTATGCTTTCCTTCGTAAGTTGCGACTATGATAGACTTATCCTGTATGCTTATTTGCACCTATCAAATATCATTGCACAAAGGTTATAGTTATTAGATCACTGTTTTGACTTTTTAAATAACAAATATCAACAACCATCATGCAATAGCAAAATTATAATTTGATTGGGTACAAAATTCTAAGAAAGTAATTTATTTTTCTAAAAATTGAAATGCTTTATAATTGAATATTTTTTTAAAACAAATTAAAATTCTAGCTAATATTTTAGAACAAATATTAAATTACTTAAAATTATATAATTTCATATTTCACCATAAGATTTTTTTTTTTCAAATTTGTGGAATGTTTTCTTATTAACTCGATTTTGATTCGGACGTCTTGAACTTAACTAAATTTTAGAATTATTACTTTTCGGTTGATATTAATTATGACCTTCTCAACCAATATTAAAAAGGTACTCCCTAGTGAATGTAAATTGGATTTTTTTTTTTATTGACACTTGCCATGATTGTTTTTTAATATATACATTATTTTTTTTTTCTATCATCAATACAAATGATACAATTTTATCAATAAGATTTTTTTTCTTATGTTAATTGGAAAATAGTTTAGCAAACATCAACTAAATTTTTTGTAACAATTTCAATTGAATTTTTTTTTCAGCCAATATCAATCAAAAAAATAAATAAAAATAAACTCAAACCAACATAACAAAAATAACCTTGTAAATATAAACAGTTGAAGTTGACATCAACTAATGTTAATAGAAAAAAGGGTTTGTAGAAAATAATTAATATTAACACTTTTGACTAATCAATAATTATTATATATTTAATTGTAATTAACGTATGTTATTCAAAGAAAATAAAAATTTAATAAATTTAACTTCTCTATCTAAACAAAGTGCACATACCTTTTTCTTAACGGGGCATGTAGGAGCCAACGCGCACTTGTAATAAGCTCTGGGTGAAGGATTGTCTTTAGTAGTTTTCTTCTGCCCATACTTCTTCCACCGGTAACCATCTTTTACCATCTATATCCCAAACCAGTTCAAATTTTTATAAATGCATCAACTTCATTATATATTTGAGCATTAACACAAGTAGTTAATGTGCATACCACACTATTGTCATTGGGGTGGGTTTTAACAAAGATTCGCGATGGCTTTTGTGCTGTGGAAAAACTTTGGCGACAACCTTGTGCATTGTTGATCTCTTGAACATGAAGTTGAAGCTTCTGCCATTTTCTGCTCATAGTTTCCAGCATCATTCGTAGAGTACGATTCTGCTCTTTCATATGTCGCACCTTTGCTTCAAGCATTTCAACCTAAACCAATTAAGATTGTTTAGAATCAAAACATTGAAAATACAAAAACATGAGTCAGCAAAGGAGGAACCAAGCTGGTTTAGCTACCTTTTCATCCATTATGGAAAATGTGAAGTGGAACAAGAAGAAGAAACCAGATTCAATTATAAGCAGGTATGTTCAAAGGTGTGGAAGAACTTCAACTCATTGATGTATATATATATATATATATATGATGTGGATGCTTCAGTTTTTGGGATGGTACTATTATCCTCGTATGTTTCTCCTTGAGTTGGATCTAAATTCCTTGTGTTCACAAGTAGGTCGACAAAATAGGGTTACTGTGAACAATGATGTCTGATTCTGAAACGTATTTCAACATGCATGTGTCAAACACATGACGTAGGTTCACACTTTTCCTCTTCCGGTAATGCACATAACAATTTTTTTTTCCTTAAAACATCCATTTTGTAAACATAGATTAGGTTTAAACCTGCTTTTCTCATATGATGCTTTCTTAATAAAGTTCATTGAATCTTATTGTTCATCCACCGTATTGTTAGAAATTCAAGTGTGAGTCTAAGTCCCACATTGACCAGAAATGAGAAAGTAGAGCACTATATAAGAATAAAGACTCATAAACATATTGCCTTAAGGTTTTGGATTGGTTTTGGGTTGAGAGTGGTGTCAGTGTCTTATACGGTTAGACTCAGATCTCATTGGTGTTGTTCTCCCCATTGAAACCGGCTCAGACGAGTGCAATATGGTCCTAGTATGGGTTAGAAATTATAAAAATAAAATAAATCAAATATTCAAAATAAAAGAAAAAATAAAATAAAAAAGATAAATCAATTGAATATAATTGAATATATATAACTAAAACTAAATTAAGAAATGAAAATGAAGAATTGACAAATTCTTTAAGAATTCTAGATTCATTCT
>Ga0209589_1000984_pt1 | contig 44344 bp, 19 predicted proteins | sample CowpeawhiteBW_FD_187525 | JGI IMG/M metagenome (GOLD analysis project Ga0209589, IMG submission 187525) | Root nodule microbial communities of legume samples collected from California USA - Cow pea white BW (SPAdes) (version 2) | ecosystem: Host-associated > Plants > Roots > Nodule | place: USA...
TATATATATATATATATATATATTTTTTTTTTTTTTTTTTTTCTTTTTTTTTCTCAATATATATAATTATAATATTTAATTATTTTCTGATATCATTTTTTTGTTATATAACATTAAATGAAATTATTTACTTTCTAATGACATGCATTAAATTTGAACCATCATGAGAAACAGTTCTAATTTGTTGGAATACCTATCTTTATTGTTCTATCTTTGTATTATATATACTCCTAATGTTTATCAATTTTGTACTTCTTCGTTATCCATGTTCTTCTGTTTGCCTAATCTTCTTCTCTCTTACCAATATTCTTCTATTACAAATCTTCTTCTCTAACCAATATTCTTTTGTTACCAAACATTTTGTAACACTCTATTCAACATGGAACCAATCCAATCTCCACAATCCATACATTATGTTGAAGTTATTGTAGGATTCATTACGATGTTCATCCAAGGCCAGATGCTTATCTTTTTCAATTACATTATCATTTTTACCATCGATATGCTTTTGAATAGTTTTGAATTTTTTTTCTTTTATAAGGCATTTGGACACATTGATCGAATGTTCCTAATACGTATTCGGAATGAGATCGGTTCACAGTGGACCATCGTTGATGATGACCCCTAATGTTCACTAGGTTACATACAACATGGATATTCATAATCCAATGATTACCTAAGGGTGGGAATCTTTAAGATCTTTTTATGGTAGTAATTCAGACAAAATATTTGTGTGTTATTCTATGTTGGAAATTGTTGTTTTAGAATCTACTTCTCTAGATGTTCTATAGACTTTCAAATCCAATCCAACTTCCTAAATAATATTGCCATTCGTCGTTCGTTGACTGTGTCAAGTTTAATTCACTTCAAAGTTAAACCCACCCAATATTACTGTGAAGTCAGCCACTTGGTAAGATCTTTATTTGTTTTATCTTTGTATCCATTCTTTCAAAGTTTGCTTTCATTATTAATAAGTATTATGTTTTTTTTACCTTTATGCAGTATTTGAAAAAAGACTTTGCAAATTATTATCGCAATAGTGGACTTTCAAGTATTGTGCTCCATGGACCGTTAGGAGAAGTCCAAAGTAAGTGGCTTATAACACCAACATCTGTCAAGATAGGAGCTGGGTGGAAGAATTTTTGTGCACTTCATCATCTATCAGTGGAGTTCTACTTTGATTTGTTCTTCGAAGTTGAAACTGAAAGACCTAACACTCATGTCAAAGTCTTATATAATTTAAATATATTTTAATATATGTACTTTTTAAATCGAACTTCTAATGTATGTACTTTATTCTCATGTATATTTTAATATATTTTGTTTTCTTTGATGTCATATAAATCCCGTGTAACGCCTCATTTAATAATTAAACTCAATTAAATGAAAATGTCACACAATATAATATAATGAGCGAAGATTCAGAGTATGACGTCACTCCATATAATTATCCAAAAGTATTTAGAAGAAACTAAGGCACACCAAGATGCCAATACAGAACCAAGTGCAAGAATTGACAATAAACGCTTAATATTCAAAAACAAGGTAATACATGGGCCATGACCCTAAATAAAACTCGGAGAAATGGAGACCATCCCAAAGGAGCTAAGCAGCGGAATCATCACTTCCTTGTTGACCTCGAGTACCTCTCGCATCTGCTCACATCAATAAATTGGTGATCATCACAAAAGGAGAAAGACCACACATAAAGCAATCAAACAAGCAAAAAGGTAAGCTAGAGCGAAAAAGGATTCATCTTACAATGATATACACTTTCACAGTCATGTATACATACATCATCCAATCATGTTATGACTTTCAAACAATACACTAAGACTCATAACGCGGCTTATCCGGATACATATAATTAGTCGGATTCAGCGGATGCTTGCACTTGTGGTGGACTTCCCTACTCTATCGAGCTAATTGTTACAGTGTCGCATCCCCCCACACACACGGTTAACCCTTAATGAGTTCAAAGCCTCATACTACTCTCACCACTAGAGTCAGTACGCTCTATGTGAGACTAACTAACTCTCTAGAATGTCAGGATGCAACCTTACCTTGAATCCTTACTAAATTATATAGATGGGGCACCACCATGAACTCCCACTAACAGGGGTCATGGAATTACGTCCCGACCAACTAAGGCACCACCACGAGGTCTCACCTAGAGACTCATGGAATTACGTCCTAAACCAAACCAAAACTATGATCCCAACCATCAATGTACATTATTGCTCATGCTAAAATTCATAACCACATATATATCCAACCATTCATTTAAAATTCCATATCAAGATCATGCCCAACTCACCATTCATCACCCATAAACCTTCTTTACTCATGCATATTCACCCACATCATGATATAACATAGAAATCCACTCAAGCATATACCAAACACCCAAGATCGGAGAAGAAACAGAACAATCGCACCTTTTCGCCCAGTGCTCGCTCAGGCTGAAGGGTCTTGCTCAAGCGAGAGGTTTCTCTCGCTCAGGCGAGCTCCCTTTGCCTAGGCGAGAGCTCGAAAAGAGGGAATAGTGGCCTTCGCGTCCTCTCGCTTAGGCGAGACCTCCTCGCTTGAGCGAGATGGACTCTCACTCAAAACTGGGCACGTTGCTTGAGCGACAGTTCGTGTAGGTTTTAGGGAGCAGCCTTTGTTACTCTTGCTTGGTGAGACTGACTCTCCTGGGCGAGATTATCAGAGTTTTCCATTGTTCTTGTGTGCTCAGATAGTCATTTCAACCAACATAGTATTTTTAACAGTTCCCAAGTAATGATAGCATCAACCAAATATTCTCAAACCAATAAACAAGATCAAAATACTTGAGAAATCGAATAAAACACTGAACCATAACTTCCCTTACCTGGAATGAGTTAGTACAAGACCTCAATACTGAATCGCGGAGCACAACAGCTATAGGAATAGGCTTGGAAGCTAGAAAAATAGCGAAACAATAACGGAACAGGGTTACCATGGAACCCTAACTAGAAATATGGAAATACGAATGGAAAGGAGATGTATGAGCTATAGAATACTTACACGAAGCAAGAAAACGAGACTTGGTTCATTGGATCAAGATTGGGGTTAAACTCTAGCAGAGCACGGCTACAACTTTTGGAGAGAATGGGGAACATATTTTTTGGAAAGTGCAGAGAATGAGAGTGTGTTAGCTGGTTTAGGGTCTTTGGCTCCTTATGGACCAGCCCTAGGCCCAACTGATTTGGGGTAGCCCCTTTAAAATTAGGACAGAAAAGAAAAGTGGGCCTTACATCTCGTACAATACATGATTTGATAGTTATAAAAAAATTAAAAAAAACATTTAAATATCTTTTAATCATTGTATAATCTGGGTAAAGATCTTATTGTATTCCTATAAAAATTTGACAGTTTTTTTATTCCCAAGAGTGACTGCATAATTGATCGTGCAACGCAACGTACATTATATTTATTTCAAAAATAAATTTTATGAAATATTCTTTACTAATTTCTAATATATTAATAAACAGACTCTGAACAAAGAGTTGTGATTTTAATGCTCTACCATTCCAACATGAAATCATCATTACCTTTTCTTTGTTAGTATCACGCAGCGAAATGTTTATACGTTTGGACAAAAACCAAAAGCGGTGAATTGGTTTTAATATTAAAATTAATACTTTAAAAAGGATAATTCTAGTAGGTTTTCTGAAAACAAATTTTGAACAGGATAATCGATTAGGAGATAATCGATTATTCTAGTAGGTTTTTGAAAAATAAAAGTTTGGACAAATAATCGATTATCATTAGTGATAATCGATTATCACTGCAGTTTTTCAAAAAATGAGAGAACCTAGAGAGATGAAGTTTATGTTGTTGATTCTAAGTTAAGTAAAACTACTTTACAACAACACTTAATTTATTTTACAAGATAACTTTAAACATTTAACAATTTGTCTTCATTTTTGCTTTATCATCATTCAAAAACTCTAAGCTTCCTTCTTTTGCCAACATTCTCGTATTCCCAAACCATTTTATTTAAAGTTGACATTGAAACGTCATATTCTTGAAATCCCTAGATTATGTACGAAAATAAATTTCTTTAAATATATTATTACATGTTTTATTTTAATATTTTTTTACTATTTATATTTTATTTATATTTAATTAAGTTGTTAAAAAATTTATTAATTTTTTTCCCCAAAAATGTAATATCACGTACGTGAGATTTGTTCCCAAGCTTTTCAAAACCAAATCAGGTATCACATCTTTCTCTTCCTCTAAGCCTCCTTTCTTCCTCTCAAACTTTTATTCTTCTCTCTTCCGTTATCAATGTTCGTCCTCCATCTCTCATATTGAGTTTTTTCTTTTCAAAGTGGTAACAAATTTTCTTCGTTTTTTCGTCATTCTACCATATTTCTCTGTTGGATGTATGTTTGACTCTCAGATTCATAGGCACTGTGAATAACACCAAAAAGGTTACAACTTTTCTGCAATTTTTCGTTCTTCTACAATATTTAACTACTTTTCTTTGTTCTATTTCTCTTTTTGATTGTTATTTTGATCTCTGATTTACTTTCCTTTGTTTTATTTTTTTTGTTGAATTGATTTTTTTTCTCTCAGTTTCATGAACATAATGAAGAACAAGAAAAATGTAATAACTTTTTTTTTGTTTTTTCGTTCTTCTACTATATTTAACTACTTCTTTGTGTTGTACACGCCCCTTAATCACCATCTTGGAATCATCTCCACATGACACTAATCTGGCCTCCACCTTGGTGAGTTCGTTGAAGAAACTTTCATCTCCACACATGTGATTGCTCGCTCTTGTGTCCAAATACCAGACTGAGTTTAAACAACCTGGACTAAGCTCGTAACCTGATCTCCTTTCCTTCACACGGCCTGAATGCCACTCAGCTTCCGATTCACCACTCTTGAGTTCGGCATCTGAGCTTTGCATCATCATTAAAATCCCTATCTCTTCCTTGTCGTCTTCCTTTGTGAGAAGATTTTTCTCTTTTTTTTCTGATTGACAATATTTTGCTATATGACCAATCTTGCCACAGTTGTAGCAACCTGCCGATCTACATTCTCTTGCATAATGGCCATACTTGCCACACCTAAAGCATTCCACTTCTGACTTTGACCAATCTCCTTGGCCCCTTTCTTGACCACGACCATGCCAATTCTACTGCCTAGTTTGATCTGTGCTCTCTTCAGCATCATCTCGGTCACATCCACCTCGACCTTGTCTACCTCGACCTCTGCCACCTCGTCCTCTGCCACCCTGTCCTCTTCCTCTAGGACCTCGGCTCTGAGTATTCTGAGTTTCATCCAAATCAAGTTGCGCCTTTAGTGTTTGATCACGCAGTTTGTGCTTCTTTCTTCTCCTTTGTTCATGGGCCTCCAATGACCCGACAAGTTCATCCATAGAGAGAACTGACAGGTCCTTCGACTCCTCAATGACACATACAATGTTCTCAAAATCATTTGTCAATGATATCAAGATTTTCTCCACAACCCGGCTTGCTGGCATTGCTTCTCCATTCATGCCGAGTTGGTTGACCACCTTCTCTACCCGAGTTATGTACTCGGTTACCTGCTCTTTATCTTCCATCTTCAGCCCTTCAAACTCTCCTCTGAGAGCTTGAAGTCGGACTTGTTTGACCCGATCGTTCCCTCTATATGCAACCTCTAGACTATCACATGCTTCATTTGAAGATGCAACGTTTGCAATCTTCTCGAAGCCTGACTCGTCCCCAACATTGTAGAAAAAATACAAAGCCGACTTATCTTTCACTTGCGTCTTCTTCAACACGGCAATCTGGGCCACCGTTTGATTTGCATCCTCTGCGGGTTCTTCGTATCCGTTCTCCACTATATCCTAAATATCTTAGGATCCCAGAAGGGTCTTCATTTGTAGACACCAATTATCATAATTGGTTTTCTTCGTCAATTGTGGCAGTGTCATACCATTCACAACTTTTTCCATCTCTCCTCTTTTTTCTTTCTCCTAAAGCACTCAAGCGCACACTTCTCTCTCTCTCTTCACTCGGTACTCAAAGCATAAAGCTCTGATACCATTTTGTTGGAAAAAACTCACATACTAAAAGAATATGCAATGTAACTCAATGTGGTGTTTTTCATTGATGGAGAATGCGCTTTTATATAAACAATTACAAACCAAATAATAACAAACCAAACTAAATCTTAACCTAATCTAATCTTATCTAATACCCCATATTATCAAACTAAATCTTATATACTCCAACTAACTAAAATAACAACTAACTTAAATCTAATTAACCAAATATAAAATACCCTATCACTTTCCTAAATAAAAACAACTCTATAATCTAAAACATAATCTAAATATTATATAACAAAATTAAAGGTTATCTAACAAAATTAAAGATTATCCAACAAAACTCCCCCATAATCTTAAAATTTTTTTCTTCTCTCGTCCCGAACAATCTTCTATCTCCATAGCCGACTTGCTTTTCTCTTTAACCGACTTGATCTCTCTTTGTCCGACTTGATCTTCTCTTTGGCCGACTTCATCTTAACCTTGGTTGACTTACACTTTGTTGGGTTCTTTGTGGTCGACTTGCCATTAACTAGGTTCCTTTGAATAGGCCGAGTTCTCTTTAAGGGATCGGACAATTGCCACGCCTTCTTCACACCAAACTCATCATTTATTTCAAGTCGCCACTTCTCATCTTGCACCTCCAGTACAACTCTCAGATCCTTCTTGGCATGCAACTGCTCTTCTTGTTCAAGATTCGAGCTAACCACAATCCACGTTGAGCTATCCGAGCTACCTAGGTTCCCTGCTAAGCTTTCTGAGATGTTCACTTGCTCCTTCAAATGATATGGGCACTCCACTTGCTCCACCAACTTAATCAAGTTATCCGGACTTCCCACCGAGCTAACTAAGCTGGCCTCATGCTCCATCAAACTCTCCACATGCTCTATCGAGTTGTTTAAGATCTCCACACTCTCTGCTAAGTTTTCCGAGCTATTCGCACGACTTGACGACCTTTCCATGCTACTAGTTTGATTTATGACACTCAACCTTCTTGTCGGCTTCTCCACTTGCTTGTGCTCATCCCTCGAGCTACATCCCATCATCAACAACACTGCTTCTTCTTCAACTTCTTCGACAAGATTGGTTGTCACTTCTCTTTCTGATCGCATTGCTTTAATTTGCTTACATGTCTCTTTCTTCACCAAGTCGTTTTGAACAAATCCCATGTTGCCTTCACTGTCCACACGTTTCAAACATCTTTTCTGTAGGATACTCAACTCCAATTTGTACATCCAGTTTTTCTCCTTTTCTACCCGGGCTGCTAGTCCATCGTGCTTGTCCTTCAAGTACAGTACCTGGTTCTTTATCATAATCGAGTTTCCTTTCTCCACTATCTGACCTATGCTAAAAATATTACTCTTCAGCTCAAGAACATAGTAGACATCCCTGATTTCTCCAACCTGTCCATCCTTTTGCATGTGCTGAATTGTTCCACGCCCTTTAATCACCATCTTGGAATCATCTCCACATGACACTAATCCGACCTCCACCTTGGTGAGTTCGCTGAAGAAACTCTCATCTCCACACATGTGATTGCTCGCTCCTATGTCCAAATATCAGACCGAGTTTAAACAACTTGGACTAAGCTCGTCACCTGATCTTTTTTCCTTCACACGTCTTGAATGCCACTCAGCTTCCGATTCACCACTCTGGAGTTCAGCATCTGGGCTTTGCATAATCATTAAAATCCATATATCTTCCTCGTCGTCTTCCTCTGTGAGAAGATTTTTCTCTTTTTTTTCGATTGACAATATTTTGTTATATGATTGATCTTGCCACAGTTGTAGCAACATGCCGATCTGCATTCTCTTGCGTAATGGCCATACTTTCCACACCTAAAGCATTCCACTTCTGACTTTGACCAATCTCCTTGGCCCCTTTCTTGACCACGACCATGCCAAATTTGCTGCCTGGTTTGATCTGTGCTCTCTTCAACATCATCTCGGTCACATCCACCTCGACTTTGTCTACCTCGACCTCGGCCACCTCGTCCTCTGCCTCCAAGACCATGGCTTTGAGTATTCCGAGTTTCATCCAAATCAATTTGCGTCTTTAGTGCTTGATCATGCGGTTCGTGCTTCTTCCTTCTCCTTTGTTCATGGGCCTCCAATGACTCGGCAAGTTCGTCCACAGAGAGAACTTACAGGTCCTTCGAATCCTCGATGGCACAAACAATGCTCTCAAAATCATTTGTCAATGATCTCAAGATTTTCTCCACAACCCGGCTTGCTGGCATTATTTCTCCATTCTTGTCGAGTTGGTTGGCCACCTTCTCTACCTAAGTTATGTACTCGATTACCTGCTCTTTGTCTTCCATCTTCATCCCTTCAAACTTTCCTTTGAGAGCTTGAAGTCGGACTTGTCTGACCCGATCGTTCCCTCATTTTGCAACCTCCAGAATATCCCATGTTTCCTTTGAAGATGCAACGTTGGCAATCTTCTCGAAGCCTGACTCGTCCACAACATTGTACAAAAAATACAAAGCCGACTTATCTTTCACTCGCGTCTTCTTCAACATGGCAATCTGGGCCACCGTTTGATTTGCATCCTCAGCAGGTTCTTCGTATCCGCTCTCCACTATATCCTAAATATCTTGGGATCCCATAAGGGTCTTCATCTGTAGACACCAATTATCATAATTGGTTTTCTTCGTCAATTGCGGCAGTTTCATACCATTCACAAGTTTTGCCATCTCTCCTCTTTTTTCTTTCTCCTAAAGCACTCAAGCGCACACTTCTCTCTCTCTCTCTCTTCACTCGGTACTCAGAGCATAAAGCTCTAATACCATTTTGTTGGAAAAAACTCATACATACTAAAAGAATATGGAATGTAACTCAATGTGGTGTTTTTCATTGATGGAGAATGCGCTATTATATAGCCAATTACAAACCAAATAATAACAAACCAAACTAAATCTTAACCTAATCTAATCTTATCTAATACCTCAAATTATCAAACTAAATCTTATATACTCCAACTAAGTAAAATAACAACTAACTTAAATCTAATTAACCAAATATAAAATACCCTATCACTTTGCTAAATAAAAACAACTCTATAATCTAAAACATAATCTAAATATTATCTAACAAAATTAAAGATTTTCTAACAAAATTAAAGATTATCCAACATTATTTGCGTACAGTTTTTATGTTTTCTATTTGCAGGATATATTTCTGAAAGAAATATTGTGCATAAAATATCAACTATGAAATGTATATGTTTCCATAATAGATCCATTATGTACCACAAAGCATGTCAACACAAAAGGTAAGCAAATACATTCATGGATATAGCAATAATCAGTAAACACTTCACATTAGTCAACGACTAATATTTTGTAGCACTAAGTTAAACATAATAGTAAGGAAAGGTTGGAATGCAGGAAACCAAAAGACAAAGTCCAACGAAGATGCTTCTAGATGTAAGTTTGAATACAATGAACAAGAAACATTCAGATAAGATTACTTCATATTTGCATTCTTCGTTAACATACATAGTTTTGTATAATAGTTCAACTATGAAGTTTTCATTTTTCACTTGCTCAAATGTGAGTTTGCTTTCAGACAACCAACAAGAGAAAACAATAAGAAAAATGAAATATACAAACAATGATGGTCAATGTAGCAACAAATCAGATTTGATATATGTATATATTGTTATTTAAATTTTAATAAACCGAAAGATTGAACCTGAATATTCATATTAATATAGGTTTTATCTTTTTTGGCAAAAAAAACCATTCACAACCACCAATTCATGAATAATATTCTACAGAGGAAACCATTAACTGAGTTGGATTTGAGTAAGTTATTATTTTTCTTAAACATTTTTTGTTATGCAAATGAAGTTGTTTTATTTATTTCATACATTATGAAAAATAATTTGCAAATGTGGATAATCAAGTCAACAACTTTGAGAATATAAATGCAATATGTGGAATAAGTGATTGTAAGTGTTTTTTTTTCTTCAAGAATAGACATCAAATTTGATTTATAAAATGACCACTTGACTTGAATGCAAATGCAGTTGTTGAAAATCACATACAAAACTGTGAAAGTGCTATAACTAACAATTTTAGTATTTCCGAGAGAAACAACCAATACAACTACTCACAAAGTTCAATTTTTAATCCATCAAATATGCCAATCAGTTGTATGTTTATTTACATATTGTAATTTATGAAAGTTAATTTATTTTCAATTACGAACATTCTGTATACTGAAATACAATTGTCCAGAGTATTATACTTCAAAGTAATTCAAGTTCTAATGACAATAGTAAGCGTAATGATACTAACCAAATAATAACATATTTTGCAGGTTAGTCAAGTTTAGCAAACATATTATTTATTGTTTTATAATTATTATATATCTATTATAAGGTTATACTAAAAGCTACTTTGCAAGGTGGAAGTTCTAAACGTTTAAATTCCTATTTTGTTGTATCTAAGAAGAAGTCTGTTAAATATCCTTTTAATATCCATAATAATATAGGTTTTATATTTTTTGGCAGATTCATGAAGAAGATTCTACAGAGGAAACCATTAATTGAGTTGGTTTTGAGTAAGTAATTATGTTTCTTGAATAAAAATTGTTATGTAAATAAGTTGTTTTGTTTATTGTCATAAGTTATTGAAAATTATTTGCAGATGTCGATAATGAAGTCAGTAACTTTGACAATGTAAATATGTAGAACAAGTCATGGTAAGTGTTCTTTGTTTGTTCTTCACAAATACATATGCAATTTGGTTATAAAATGACGTCAATTCAATGCAAATGTAGTAGTTGAAAATCACATACAAAGTTGTGGAAATTCTATCAATAAAATTGTTCAACTTTCTAACAGTAACAACCACTGCAACTTCTCACCAAGTGGAATTTTTATGCCATCAAATTTCCCTAGTGGTTGTATGTTTATATACATATTGTCATCTTCTAAAGTTAACTTTATTTCAATTACTAACAATTTGAATACTCAATAAATAACATATTCTGAATGTTAGCCAAGTTTAACAAAAATATTATTTATTGTTTGATAATTATTATATAATTGAAAAAATGGTATATGAAAAAACCCATGCGTTGCACGAGTAGAAAGACTAGTATTATACATGGCTAACTCTCCAATTTGTAACTACATGTTATTTTTTTATTATTGGTTTTCTGTATGTTTAACAATCTAAATTGCTTTCTTAAGAGGTAATTATTGTTTAATTTATATTGATTGGCCTTATTATACCGAATAACTACACACAACTTTTGGAACGATTAAAGAATCACTAATCATTAATGAAAACACAAATCTAAGCATGTGATGTTAATTGCAAGGCTCTAGTACCTATTACTTTACAAATGCTCCAACAACTTGAATCTATTTTTTATAATAGACTACTGGGTATCAAATGCTGGTCTGAAGGAAGCATTTATACTAAATTTAGGAATGTTAAATTTCAAAAGCAATATGATATATCAAATTGATTTTTGTGAATACTGATACCAACTAAAAGCAACATAGAATTTAGTTCTTTGAAAAGATTGCTAATAGTACCTTAACACTCTAGCCTGCATAATACATTGAATTTTCTTGCATTGACAGATATGGAATATATCAAAAAATAAAAATAACTATGAAACCACTTCAAGGAAAAGAGGGGGGGCATGGGTTGTGCATTTCTAAGCTACGGTGTAAGTGTTTCTATAGTGGTTGTGGAGTGAGAAAAAACTTATGGGGAAGAAAGTGTCTCATTATACTGCGAATTTATGGTGTGTGGTTGCATTTTGTTTTTTTCTTAAAAAGAGTGACGTGATATAGTACTAATGAGATTGAATTAGCAGCATAACACCTTTCTAAGTCCAATCTATTGGGTAAGAGCAAACTCTCAAAAGTCTATAGAGGTGTTCATAGAGATAGTTCTCTGGTGGTTGATGAATATTACAAGCATTAGCTTGACTTGCTGCAAAACCAAGGAAGATGAATTTTTGAAGTGGTTGATCCTATTAACCACTCTAAGACATGGAAATATTATCAAGATGAAAGGTTTTTGTTACTCAAGGTGCAGAGGTGAATGGTATTTTGTCTATGACTTTGACACCATGGTTAATATATCTCAATATCTTAACAAGGAAGATGGAAGTGACAGTGTACTTCAATGGTCCAAGAGGATTTCTATCATCACGAGTATAGCAAAAACTTAGTTGATCACTCTTGTCCCATTTCTTCATCAGATGCTACTCTAGATAATGTATACTTTATTTTACAATGAAAGCAATGAAGTTTTAACTAGGGGACTCATGCAAACTATTTGAACTCTAGACAATATTACTAAGTAATGCAGAACCATCATGGTAACCACGACTAATTTGCTCATCATGATCTAGACTAATATGTACATGATATGTAATCAAGTGGCAACTATTTCATTTTATTATGGTTTATTGTTTTTGTATAGGATATATCTAATGGAAACTTTTGTTTATGGTGAAATAGCCAACAATCTCCCAACTCATTCACCTTTATCCTAAAAATGTTTTCCATCCAAATCTACTTTAAAACTAACAAACTAAACGACTAAGGAATAGACCCATATACCCCTACTTAATTTTTTTACAACTGTCCAAATAAATGGTTTTCAAGTCATTCCATTTTTATTGTTTTGTTTATGCCCATTATATTATTTGAACAAATGTCCTCAGTCATGGTTTTTTAGTCATTGTATTGGTGGCATTACTTTACTAATGTACCTCTGCTTTTGTTTTGAAGATGTGCATCTTTAATGGCAATTTTGTCTTTCCAGCATTCATTGATATGGCGCGGATACTGGAGCTAATGGATGTAATTGGGCTATCAGTTCAAATGTCTAAGAAAAGGGTTTCAAATGCAAATGGTTATTCTTGCTTCTTTCCCATTATTTCTTTTCTTTGTTTCGTGGTTCTGTATTTTCTCTTTTTCTTTCTTCTCTAGCTTTGTACCAACAAAACCCTAGATGATAGATGTGATGAACAACGTTCTGTACTTATGAGGTTTGCATTGAAGGATTTAGAGGTTACAAACTTATATCATACAGTTATATGTTTCTTAACCCTATTTCTTTAAGCATTATCATGGTTTTTCAATTATTTGCTTTTTGTTTATGGTTTTACTTGGTGTTTACATTTTGGATTGTAGGGCTTTCATCATAGAGGAAGACAATGCTTTCCGGTTAATGATAAGGTCAATCTTAGGGTTTGTGGTTTTGTTAGGTTTTTGTTGGTATATTTTTTAGCATTCTTATCTATTTTTGTTTAGCATTTGAGGATTTATTTTCTTAATTTCTCTTATGCTTTTAATCCTTGTTGCCAATTTTAGTTGGTTTACGGTTTATATTCATAATTTTGAAAGGTTTACAAATCACAATCTATACTTTTTTTCATGTGTTTTTCTTTATTCTATTTTTTCCCAGGTCTTACACCCACGCGACAAGGTAATCACCTAGTGCCTTTAGCTTCTAGAGCTCACTATCAAGTGAGCATCCAACGATCTTAGAGTTGCGCTCGGTGCTTTGGACCACTATAGCTCACTAACTTGAGTCCTATGAGTGGTGCCCAATGGTTCTTTGCAACCAGTTGACATTGTATTAGAGTTTTAACTCCTAAATTGACTTGAATAGATTGTCCAACTTGACTATCTATCTAACTTTAGTTCCTTCTTAGTTTTAAATACCTTATTTTAATTTAAAATAACCATCAAATAGATCAAATTAGACAATCTTAGCCTAGCTAAATCAATTTAGCTACACATATAACAATACAAAAACAACCCAAAAATGAATTTTCGAGTAATAAAATCACCATTCAATTCCATTGTTATACTCAAACACTTTATTGATATAATTTCACATTTCACATATCCTTTCATACCATATTATTTGCAAACACTTCATATTGCTCATCACAGTTAACTTCCCAATCAAACAAAACCAAAGTAGACAAAGAAAATTACTATTAGTTTCTCTTAGTTGCTCCTTAGAGTTCTATTTGTCACAAGATGGCCTAAGTAGACAAAGAAAACCCTGATTCAAAATCTAAACATAACACCGTGATCACAAAGCCACAAAGATTCAAATTGAGCACATTTGAGCATTTGAGCCACATGCATTGAAATGGAGCACACATGCAAGCTCAAAGAGCAAAACCACCTAAAAAAGGGTAAAAAGTTAACTTACTATGTTCTTCAATCTGATTGGGTAGATGTGTACAAATCTTCACTAAGAGCATTCTTATGATTATTGATCTTCAAAAGGATAAAGATTGAGATTATAAATATATAGATAAGGTAGAAAAAAAGTTTAGAAAGAAATTCTAGAGAGATAGTGTTTTATAAAAATTTAGTTTATAAAAAATTTATTCATAGTTTCAACCTTTTATTATTAAAATACTCTAATGTCATTTTTTAAAATTCACCACCATTTTATAGGTTCTCATATTATAAAATTATAAAATTACAAGGACATATTGTGTTGCTCCACCATTGAGGCATGCTACTGTTGCATAACTACTGCCATAGCTTCTATTGCCCGCACAAGATCCGGCAAATCCGAGGTTGGTGGGGTTGGAGGTGGCCTAGGTGCTATAACTTCTGTTTACATAAAGAATAACCATCAACTTAACATGCAAACACTACTATATCTAAAAAAACAACGACCAGAGGAAGCTAAGCATAACCAACCTATAGATCCTAAAGGAACTACAACTCTGATACCAAAATGTAACATCTCATTTAATAGTCTAAACCATCAAACAAAACATTGCATATTTGATAGTTCAAAGCATAAAACCCAAAATATAAATAGTATGTTACAATCATCCCACATAAACTAGATAAATTATTATACAATTTATATACACAACTAGCACTAGAGTTTTCAAAAGAGAAAACACAAGTCTAAACCAAAAACACTAGAATTTCCATAGAAACTCTACTATGCAGCATTTCATCCTCTTCCTTGCACGAGGCTAGCTACAAGATCTTCAACTGCTCACACTAATCCGGTGATCATGGCAAAAAATAACAGACACCAAAAATAAAAGAGACAAAAGAGACAAAAGAAGGGCAAGCTAATGATTTAAAAAGAAAACTTCAATCAATTATATAGTTAATAACATACAACAGGCACAAATAATCAATTAGTTTCACACAATTTAATAATCTAACACCCAATTAATCTGGATTCATGCATTGAGATTGGATCTAGGCAGTTGTGCACTTGTAGTAGCATCTCATGCTCTATAGAGTGGGAAATACAAAGTAAAACTCTACCACATACAAGGTTAGACCGTTAACACCTATGTTCAAGGAAAAATCTCTAGGTTAGGACCTCCTGCTTCTCTCACCACATACCTCATTCCTCTCTACTTAAGAATTTGAATGGTTATTAGAGTGTCAGGATGAATTCCAAGACAATCCCTACCTTAATGCATACACTACCACAATCAGTGCTAATCCTCTTGGGTTAGCATCAACCAATCTCAACTCAATCTCATATCATATACTCATCATTCATAATAATTAAAAAGCTTCTATAACTACAAAAATATCATTCAAATCACTTAAGAATGCAAGTTTCAATTTCGTACTTACTCGCCCAGCTAGTACCACTCGTTCATCCACTGGCCTATGCTCACCCAACTAGTAGCACTCGCCCACTGGTACAGGTATGGAATTTCCTCACTTGGAAATTCACCCAGTGAGTATCACTCGCCTAGCCATTGGCCTATGCTCGCCCAGCTAGTCGCACTCGCCCAGCCACTAGTCCAAGTCTGGAATTTTCTAACTTGGAAATTCGCCTAGCGAGTATTACTCGTCCAACGAGTCTACGAATCTGCATAATTCTACACATCAGTGTTCTGTATAATTATGTAGATAAACTTACTCACCCAGCGAGTAAGCAAATCTGTACAATTTTGTAGAAGCTGAATTAAACACAATTATACCTATTCAACCAATCCGTACAATCTCAAAACCTCTACAAAGACCATTCCAGTATCACACATTAATTCTATCAAAATATTCACACAAATTGCATCCAATTGCACCTATAGCATACACTTATTCTCAAACAACAGATAAAACCTAAGTATTTATCATTTTCAAACATCACATCCCAGTTCACATATCAAACACATCAGTCAATTATAGAATAATCATATAATAACATTCCTAACAAGTTTGTGAGACATGATAGATATTAGCTTCCCTTACCTGAGATACTATACAGATAGTTCACATAGAGTTCAAATACACCTCATCACCCGACAGAGTCCCCAACTCTCCCTAAGAACGACAAGAACATGATCAAAGTGCATCAATAAAACCATTGATCGATGGAAAAACATAAGGAGAACTCATAAGGCACATGCGGTCTAGAATCATCCGCATGCAAGGAGATTTAGACAAAATCAGAGAAAAGAGTAGAAAATCAACTTACTCTGATTGAGAAATTGATCAGACAAAAACGTAGGGCGTGTCGTAGGGACCCCCCTAGCGGACTGTGATCGTTGAACAAATGATTACAGGAGTCAAAAACTTAGAGAGAAGGCAAAGAGGACTTTAAAAATAGTTCTTAGAGAGATAAAGTGTTTATAACTAATGAAACTCATTTATTGCATTTCTATTTATATTTAACTTTTTAATAATAAAATAATCGAGTTCCATTATTTTAAACGCTTACTCATTCTAAATTACTATTTTCTAGGTTCTCGCATATAACATTATAAAATCATAATATAATAAAATAATATGATTATAAAATTATAAAATTGTAAAATTATAAATTTGTAAGATTAATTTTAAAATTATAAAGATAAAATCATAAAATTGTAAAACACTAAAATTATAACATTATAAAATCATAAAATCATAAAATTCTTAATTCTTAATTATAAATTTACAAAGTTATAAAATTATAACATTCTTAGTTAACAATTACGCACCTAATTAATATATCGAAAAGTTTTAAACTCTTAATAGACCACGCAAATTTAAATCGGACTCAACTAAAAGTTCTTAACTTTATCATGTAACTTAATTAAACATATCAAATTTTATGATTAGTTTTAAATTTAAAATATGTTAATTAAAATATAATTTTAAAATTAATTAATTTCTTTAAATAAGATTAATTTGTTAACTTAATCATTTGTTAGAAAATTTATTAATAATAAAGCTTGGAAGTTTAAGTAATAAATTTTAATTAATGATGTAAGTTAATTTTATGAATATGAATTTAATATTGAAATTAATAATGTGGTAAATATATTGTTCATAATCGAAAGTTATTAAAATTTATATTTGTTGTAGTGGTAAAATTAATTTTCTGAAAATCTTTTTATTGGTTTAATTAAATTTTATGTTTTTCATATATTTAAATTTTTTCAATTGAGTTTTAACATATTTTCTATTAAAATAATAAATGTTATTTGTAGTCATAAGCTTGATATTTTTTGTATTAATCGCAATACATTATAAGTCAATAAATTGGAAGTGCATTCGTTAAAAAAAACGACAAAAAAAAAATTAAATAGTACGAAATTTTAAGTTCTGAATGGAAAAAAACAAATTAATAGAAATTCAATTAAAAGTAAGAAATTTAATTAAGCTTGTTTCTTTTATTTTTTAAGAAATTTAGTAGTTGAAACAAATTATTATATTTAATTCAAATCTGATATTATTTTAATGAAAAATTTATGCATTAGAATACAATATCTTTCAGATATAATATATTAAAATTATATTATTTATGAATTATATAAATATATTTTATTTTAATATAAGATCTGGACAAAACTTTTAAAAAATTAATTAAAAAATTAAAATTCAAAATAGAAAAAAGTGGACTTATCGAAGTCAATTAGCGTAAATACAACATTAACTTTTAAATATGTATAATATTATTTTGGTCGACGATTATATTATAATATTATTACTTTAATATGTAAAATAAATTTATATTTATATAAAAAAGTAAAATATGTAAAAAAATTATTGAAATGAATAAAAAAAAGAAAAAATAATATATGTAAAATTAACGGTTAATTTTTAAAAATTTAACAAATAATTATGTTACTAAAAAATAAAAATAAAATTATGAAATATAAAAAAAAAATCATATATAATTATAGATAAAATACTTATTTAACTATAATAAATATTAAAAACGTACATAACACCAACTAAATATAATTAATTGTCAGAATAACAGGACAAAAAATGACATTAAATATGTAATGAGGAACAATGGAAATCAACGTTAAAAAACAATAATACAATATTAAGTAATATTATTACCTAAAATATACATTTTCCTTCTTATAGTAAATGGATAATCACCAATCATATCCTTTAAATAAATAGTTCAATCTTATCTTTTCATTTTTTGAATTAATATAGATAATTCAAAACGTCTTGTCTCAAATCAATATTAAATCATTTCGGCAACATCTATATTGATTTTAATATAAACTGGAATTGTACAATCCTCAAACAATTCTAAGAGTGCATAACATTCCAAGTTTCCTAATATTTATTTTAATCATTAATTTAAATTTATTTCTTAAATTTCAAAATATTATTATAAGTAATTCTTATATCAATTATTTAGGTTGATAATATTTATTACAAATGCTATATAAATTAGTTAACAAATTAATTATTTTTAAAAAATAAATTCATTTATATTTAAATTAATTTTAAAAGTTTAAAACTGTTTTTGCTCTATTATTTTTTCCCAAAAAAGAAAGAGCAAATAAGATGTGTTTTTAGGTTTAGAATTGGAATTTCCAGGGCCTAACTTTGACAACCAAAATAAAAAATGCTGGATAAGTAAATAATGAGAGAATCGTGTTAATTGGGGAATCTTTTTGGCAGTGTTATTCTGAAAAGAAAAAATATATCACATTTTCTTCTTATTTTCAAGTGTAAAATTTAAAAACATTTTCTATTTGTCAAAATTTAAGATAATTTTGGTTTTGTTTTTCACGTACTTTTTTTTCATTTTCAAAGGTTAAGAAACTAGTAAATACAGAGAGAGAAATAATGAAATAATAAATAAAGGAATTAATACCAAACTGAAAAATGGAGAGAGAAAATTATCCAATTTAATAAATTGACGTGATAAAATTTATTACCTGAAAAAACGTTACATTTCCGTTTTTCACAAGTTCAATCAGTGTTGTAAAGAAAAAAATAATTAAACATTATGAGATGTTTCTGCCAATAGTATGCGAAAACAGTCTGAAAAAATATACGTGTCAATCTTTTATTTCTTGTTCTACAAATAGAAAATAATAAATAATATTTATTAATATTTTACATAATGATAATAATAATAACAAAATAACATTTCTTTTACCCAAACATTTCCTTAACTGAAATGGTCCCAATTCAATACAAGAAACTCATTGCCACATAACCATTCTCTGCATGCTCTCTTGGTTTCTCTTCAAAACCTCTCTTCTCTTCACTCTTCTGCTCCTGTTCCATTTTCTATCTCCTTCGTCTCCAAAATTTCTCAATCCAAATCTTTTTGTGCACAAAATTGTAAACCCTAATTCCGATAGAGGAAAATTTTGGTAATCAGAAATGGGAACAAAGAGGGGCAGTTCCAGGATGAGTGTTTTGTTTGAAAGGATGAGGAAGCTGCCAATGAAGGTGAAGATCTTTTGTGGGGCATTGCTTGCTCTGTGTGCTTTGGTGGCCTTGAAGTTCACCATCACAAGCAACTACTATTACTTCATAGCCTCTGAATCAGTCCATATTGTTGGAATCATTGCTCTCATATACAAGCTTTTTGCCCTCAAAACATGCTCTGGTATTTTTCCTTTCCCTCATTCATCACATCACACTGTTCATTCATATATTAGCAAGAAAAATCATAACCACCATTTTCAATTGAAAAACTTCTGGGTTTCATTTTGTTTTCTCCAATTTCGGAATTTGATTGTGTTTGTGACCTGTTGTATGAAGAAAATGGAAAAAAAAAAAATATAGGATATCTGGAATTGATCTGATTTTATTTGTTTCACCAGATATCCCTCTGAATTTTTTTGTTTTTGTTTTTCTTCTAGGAACATTAGAAAACAGAAGTTTTAAGTTTTTAATTTTGGGTAATTTTTATTTATTTTTATTTTTATCTATTTGGGTGTTTAATTTTTTTTTGCAATTTTTTTGTAATTTTTGTTTAACAAATTTGTTTCATTGATTGATTTTGGTGTTAATGAATCGCATAATACTTTAAATAAAATTAAAAAGTGTGGATTTTAATTTTAAAAAATTTTCAAGAGAAATTCAATTGAAAATACCTAATGATTCATTGAAAAAGTTATAAAATTTATGGAATTTTGTAATTTTTAATAAATTTTAATTGATAAACTTATGCTGTTTTTAGAGTATTAAAATAATATTTAGTCAGGGGAAGTCACACTCTTTGAAGTCATGTTAGTCATGGATTGTTAGTTTTAGAAAAAAATATGTTGAAAAGTAAAAACTGTGTGTTTAATGCCATTAATAAGATGGTTTTAGAAAAAGTTGTGGTCAAAGTAACGTAAATTAACTTCAATTATATTTTAGTAACGTGTAAACTTTTGTTTAAAGATTTTTAAATTTGCAAATGTTTGATACTAGAATCAATAGAGTAGAATAAAAACGTGATAAGATAAAAATAAAGTAAAATATACTCTTATCACACGTAAAATAATAAATTAAATAATAACAAGATATATTATTAAATATTTAGATATAGATTTTTAGAAAATAAAGATTGTTTTAACACTTGTAAATTATGAAAATTAGAATTAACTTCTTAAAAAATATATTTTAAATAATTATTATTTAATTTTAATCTTTTAATAAATAATATATTTTAAAGTTATACATAACAACAATTATGATTATAAATATATATAAAATAATAGGTTAAATAAAAAGATATGATATATCTTATCATATAAATTAATATTAACAAAATTATACAGAATTTTATTTTATTTATACATCTAAATAATTTTGCAAAATTAATATTATAATTCAGATATATTTATTTAAAAAGCATTCGATTAATGAAAATTTAGTTTTCAACCTTTTAATAATAATAATAATAATTATTATTATGATTCGATTAACAAAGGAAAAAAAACAAAAATTTCAATTTTCCATCTATACTCTACCCATCCATCTTTTTTCTTCCTCGAGATCTAAATAGAAACAGAAATGTTTAGAGTCAACCAAGTTTAACTTGTACTAAATAATATTTAATATCTTTTAATGGTAGCGTCATTAAAAAAGAACCAAAAAAATTATCTTACGCAAAAGTAAAATAATGAGGAGGAAAATGCCTATAAAATAATTCTTAGATTGAATATCACAACTCACAGGTCCACGGTCTACACCTAACTAACCTAACTTTATGTGAAAATTATGAATTGGATTGGTTCACAAAAGTCAAATTGAATGAATTTTCTTAATAAATAAACCTTAGGTGGTTCATTTAGCTTAACCTAATCACCTAACTGTATCCCAAACTAATAATTTCATAGGCTTAATCTCTTTATGGCTCAAGAAAAATGTTATTATTTATATAAAACTCTCAGTTCCAAAATATTAATATTTTAATTTAAGCCAAACTAGTCCAAAATGTAGTTTGATCCCAATAGAATATGGGGCACTGCCCTACCAATTATAGTGGATACCTCTACTGTTCAAAGTCCTACCCTTATTTTGAAGGCTTTTGTTACCTGCACCTCCACAATTACTAAATGCACCCGTAAAATACTAGAAAAAGACTCTAACACCCTTGACCACCACACCACCAATTTCACCATTGTCACCATTGCTACCACCGCACTGCTGCTTAAGGGAAGAAAAGAGGGTGAACATTGCAAAGGAAGAATAAGAGAGAAAATACGAATAACAAACCCATTCCACAATGTATTTGACTTGTTCCAGAAAGGTCTTTACAGAATATATTTCATGCAGGAGTTCATAAAACTCGTTCCGGAAGCTATTAGATGTATTCAGGAAAGTATGTTCCAGAAATTCCATTTTAAAAAGTTTATTCTGGAAATTTCATTCCGGAAAGTTATTCCGAAATGTATTTCGTATGTTCTGGAAATTTTATTTAGAAAAACTTGTTCTGAAAATTTTATTCCAGAAATCTCTTTTCGGAAAGTTTACAGAATATATAATCCAGAAGTTATTTTTATGAAGGATAAATAGTCATTCTAATAATGTAAGCAAGGTTTGCTTGATAATTTGAAATGATTTCTAGTATAACAAGTTTGTGTTTCCATTTTCAGGTTTATCCCTCAAGACTCAAGAGCTCACTGCTTTATTTGTAACAGCAAGGTTATGTTGTAGCACTTTGACAGAGGCTAACATACACACTGTGTTAGATGTCATATCTCTTTTATCAACATTAGTGGTCATATGGATGATAAGATTCAAGTTGAAGTCATCCTATATCAAGGATCTTGACAATATGAAACTCTACTTTGTGGTAATAAACTTAACTTCTCACTTTTTTCTGTTAATTTTGAACATAATTTGAAGCTTTGTTTGCATTCAATGAACTAATACATGGTATCTCATTCTGAGTATATTACATGATTCAAAGTTTTGTTCCTTTGGCTTGAAAATGTTGTTAAAAGAAAGACTTATGCTGAGTATAGTATTGTTAAAAAATAGTATTTAAGTCTAACTCAACATCAAATAACTAATTTTAACATGAGATTATGATCTTATGTTGTCGTTGGAGACCCTACATCTAAAAATGAAACTAATTTATGGTACATAAGTCAATTTTGTAGAATTCAAAGATATTTAGAGTTTATCTTATTCAGATTTGTTTCTGCCACCCGTTATCAGATTATTGCTGTAAAAAAGATTAGTTTTAGAGCAGTGGATTAAAGATACCAGACTAAATATAAAAGAAGTTAAAGCAAAACATTTTATCTATGTTTGTGTGAGATTGTCGGTCATTGTTTTTCTTGTTTTCTCTTCAAATAAGACACAAAATGTTGATAACTCTTAGAATTTGTGTTGGTTTGTCTCAATGTGATCATATGATGGGATAATGTTTTTCATTTGGCAATGAATGTGCATAAACGAAAATAAATGTAACAAGAACATGCGTTACACTGTGTGCTAGGTGGTCCCTTCTGCAATCGTTGCAATACTAATTCACCCTTTTACACACCATTGGCGTGTGATTCGAATAGTTTGGGCATTCAGTTTGTATTTAGAAGCTGTCTCTGTTCTTCCTCAGCTTCGTTTTATGCAGAACGCAAAGGTTGTTCCTCTTCACTTTGTTCTACTACTGATATGAATTTAGATTATATGTTGTAATTGTGGTATGTTTTGTAGATGGTTGAAACATTTACAGGGTACTATGTATTCGCTCTTGGTGTTTCTAGATTCATGGCTCTGGCTTATTGGATAATTCAGGTGAGAACAGTGTTCACCTGCTCTAGTCTCCTTCACCTTCTTTCAGACCTCTTTATTATTAGAATGTTATCTTGAGTATTGCATAAACCCTATATTATTAGAATAAAAGAGATATTTTTTAATATTGAAAGCATCATTCTCTGTCGACCGGAGTTGTCCAAACAGTTACCTCCAAGTGCTATTACAGATCGATCATTTAATGAGTTAATTCAACCTAATTTACTTATTTGAGTTCTGCTTGATCCATCACATATTAGTGAGTTAAACGGATTGAGTCAAATTCTTTTTAACTCAATCTAATTTAAATCCATGATGGACCAAGTTGATTCATAGATTTTAACTTAATTTGACACATTTATTACCATGGATCAAATAAAAAAGTATTAAAGTAGTGTGAGTTTTATATGACCTTTTCTCGTATAAGAGTAAAAGTCACAAAATTAATTCTTTTGAAACACATTGATTAATGTGGCATGTAATATATTGTAGATCTATGAGACTGGAGGGACATATCTATTTTTGGCTGGGAGTGGCTATTTTTGGTTTTTGGCAGCGTTTCTGGCTGAGATGGTTCAATCCTTCATCTTGGCTGACTTTTGTTACTATTACATGAAAAGGTACCTCAATTCTTTCCACTTCTTCATGTCTTTGCAAGGGCATTTCTTTCTCTAAAAATTCCAGATTTACATTTGGCTTATAATATTTTATGTATTATTTACCCTCTTTATCTTATTGTCTTAGGACAATATATTTTTATTTAAAGGAAAAATAGGTTAGAATGTAGGATATTTATCATGCTTGATATTAATGTCATTATTTGGTATTAATATTATTTAGTATTAATGTCACTTTTTTTCATTACTTTTATTTGTCATTTTCACTTTAGATGTGAGCATGTCAATAACTTATATTATTATTAAAATAATGATATTTTCATCAATTTTTTTTTATTCATTTTTAATATATCACTCTAACCATAAATTATTATATTACATCACTAAAAAAAATAAAAATAGATAATTGAAGGATGATTGAAATGATAAATTTAAAATAAATCAAATAAAGTGAATCAAAATATCATTATGATTGTTGTCACTAGTGTTGTCCTCTTCACTATTTTTATTATCGATCTCTTCCTTTTATCATCTTTACTTATAGTTATCATTTTTTCCTATTGTTATCGTCGTATTGATGTTAACCTTATAACAATTATTACTATTTTGGTTATTGTTATATTTCTTTTTTATTTTTTGATTATTATTTGATTATTATCATGATCTTCATATGTTATTTTTATTGTAATAATTATCACTATATTATCATCACCATTGTTTCTACTATTACATAATATTTTGTGGTTAGAAAGCAATAGATATTTAGATTATCTATGCATGCATAATCTATTTTAAAAAATAATCAAATCTGTTTACCATGTGTCATTACTTATAGTTGTGTTTTCTTTTGTTTTCAGCTTCGTGCAAGGGCAACTTTTGAGGAAAATGCCTGTTTAAGGATCTTGTTACCTATTCTATCAAAAAGGAAAATCATGCCTAATTGATGTAAAATGTTTTGAATGAGTTTTTATTTATGTAACTTTTGTTTGAGCGAGGTTAAGTTGTCTTAGTTGGAATCATTTCTTGTACATGGAACGTCCTTTTGATGTTAACCTAACTTTCATCTTGCTTTCCGCAACTCCAATATTATTAATTGCACTCCACACTAACACAACAAAAATATTAAACTACTCTTCACCACTGTCGTTGCCACTGTTGCAGAGGAAAAAGAAAATGAAAACGTGAAAAAATCTCGTTTAAGAATACATTTCATGTTTTGGAAAGCTCTTTTTGGAATGTATTTATCGTGGAATGTTCTAGAAAACTCATTCTGAAAGATATGATGTGTTTCCAAAAGTTTGTTTTGAAAATCTTTTTTAAGATGCATTTCATGCGTTCTAAAATTTTTATTCTGAAAATTTTATTGCGAAATCTTGTTCTGGAAACATAATTTGGAAATTATTTTACAAAAAAAAAAATTGTCATTTTGAAAATTTGAGAAGATCTTTTCAAAGAAATTGTGTTGGTGTAGGAAGTAAAAGCTCTTAAATTTTTAATTTTTTAAATTTGGAAATTTTGCACTTGGTTATTATTTCAAAGCCACTAGGGCTCTTCCTTCTTTTCTTTTGTCCTTATTTTATACAGTTCTTCGAATGATTTAATTATTTTCTTACAAGGAGATTCTTTTAATCTACTAAGACATTAGTTTCACTGTAGTATTTTCTTATTGCTTTGCACGAGTTTTCGCACATAATTTAGGATTTGTGTAATTCATTCACCATGGTACACCATTTACATCTATTTTTTTATTATGTTTAATTATATTTTTAGTATCTCATATTTAAGATAATTTTAATTTTGGTCTCCCAAATTTAATAAAAATATTATTCTAATTCCATAAACTGAATTTGAGGATCAAAAGTAATTGTAAATCCTAAATCTTAAACTCTAAATTTCAATCATATATACTCAAACAAAAAAGATTTATTCTTGCATTGTACGAACTAGAGAAGGAGTAAAAAAAAATAGAAGAGATAGAAATTGAAAAATTAATTTTTTTTTAATTGAGGGGAAAAATGTAAAGTGAAGGAAAACAAGGGGAAAAGTTAACTATAATAGAATAAATTTTTTAAAGTTAACATGTTTAGAAAATATTTTATAAAATAAATTATTAAAAGTAAGTTGATATAAATAATAACTTTTTTAAAATATAAATCAATTTGAAAAAAATTAAAATACAAATTATTATAAAGTTTCAATAAATAAGAAATGTTGAAATAAATTAATTGTAAGAAAATAAATGTAAATAAATTAATCCTATTTTATATATTATTTTAATATGTTTATTTTTATTACTTGTTTTATTATTATAAGAACATACTATTAATAAAATAATAATAATGATTGAACTAAAAATTATATATGAATAATGGTGGTTTCTAAAAATTGATAATAAATTATTTTAGTGATAAAAGGTTAAAGTTATAAAAAGTTTTTTATTAATAGAAGTTCATTTTATAAAAGCTACAACCTTTTTATACTCTTTTTCTAAACTTATCTTCTATTTTTTTAGGTTTTTGACACGTATTTTCTTTTTTTAAGATCAAGAATCTTTTAATTGTTCCTAGTAAGGAAATTTATGCGTCTATCTAATCATATTGAAGTACAAAGTAAATCCATTTTTTGTCCTTTTGAGGTTTGACCTCTAAGTTTGCATGTGTGTTAGATCATAATGTATGTGACTCAAATGTGCTTAGAGTGAATCTCTATTGTTCTGTGATCATGGTGACATATTTATATTTCTAATCAGAGTTTTCTTTGTCTAGTTAGACTATCCTATGAGAAATAAAACTCTAAGGAGCAATTGTAAGAAAAATGGTAGTTTAAACAAGGTAAGAGAAGTTAATCTTAACATTTGTACATTTGAATTTCAATGCTTGATTTGGTGGTTGGTTACTATGGATCCATGGTTGAATTAGTATTAGTTTTGATTGATGTTGACTTAATTGTGTGAAAAAATGTATGCTTGTGTGAAATTGTGTTGATTGATGAAATGATACCCAATGTTGTGAAATTTGGAATACATTTGTAGCAAGGCATCCTTAGTTCAAATGGGTCATTTTTATCAAATTGATATTGTTTATGACTTGTTTATAGAAAGAAAACTCTCATTTGAGCTAAATGTACCACTAATTATGCATATTTGTGTGTCTATGTTATACATACTCGTTGAACGAGTGCCAAAATTGAGTCTGGTAGAGAATTATCCTTCAAAATTTAGAAATAAAAGATTCAATTTTATCCTTCAAAAAATGCAAGTTATTAAGTTTTTTTTGTTGTGACAAAATGTTCTTTTAGCTAGGTTTGTGAACGTGATTGGTTTAGGGGTGCCCAATACATTTCTTAAGGGTTTATTAACTTATGAAGATTGATTTGAGGGAGAGTGAGAGAATGAATTTGAGTGAATTAAAGAGTGAAATGTGTGTTGTTTTCTTTAAGAGATTTGAAGGTGAAAGTAAGTGAATTTTGAGGTAAAGTTTATGAAAGTTTGTCCGTGATTTAAATGATATGATAAATAAAAAATAAAGTTTTTATAATTAAACTTAATATTTTATTACTAGCATTATTATTATTATTTTATTTAATATTGTTATTATTTATTATAGATTATTATTATTTAACAATATTATTTATTATATATATTATTTTGTTCACATGTTAAAATAGATATGAATTCAAAAATAAATTGGAAAAGCTGTGTACAACAGCATGACGCACCACAAAATGGACGCTGCTACTTTTTCACACCATGCGACCTCCATTTGAGAACTCACCTCAAAAGGTTGAAGGCGAAAACCACCACCACAAACAAGCCACCAAACAAAGGTTCCCACCTCTCTCTGTATAAATCGCTCAATGCGAACACTCACCATCCGCACAAATCAACATTAAATTCCATCTGCATTTTATAGTTAAGAAGCCTCCTCATGTGGTATCATCACAAAATTCATTATCCAATATATATTCGAACATTCTCTCACCTGCCTTATCATAATGCTACATAATCCATCTCTCATCTACATTCTTAAATACCAAAATATTTATCAAATTATTAACTATTCAATAAATGCAATTTTAAATAATATTCAAGTTTATTATTGAGATAGAATATTTTATTTATTATTGAGATCGGGATCATCTCTCCCATTTATGTTGTATTTGATTCAAGAAAGGGATCTGTACAGACGAATGCAAAACCAAAAAATAAGTAGAAAGCACAAAAAACGATAAACAAAAAAATAATTAAAAATAAAAAATAAGGCAAACTTTCTTTGTTAAATTTCTTCACAAAATAACAAAAATTTAAAAAAAAACTTATCAAAATATAATAAAATATTAAAAAAAATTTACAATTATTATATTTTTCCTTTATTTGCATTTGGATAAATTTAATTCAAATAATATCAATAAATATAAAATAAATATAACTAATAAAATAATATAATATAATAAAATAACAAAATAAAGATTATTATTTACATAATAATAATAATAATAATAATATAATTACAATAAACTAAAATAATAATTACTAATTATATTTTTGTAATTTTGTAATTTTAAATAATAACTTAAATATTATTGTAACATAATATATAAATATATATAAAAAACAATCAAACTAATTCATTATATATATATATATATATATATATATATATATAAAAAAAAATAAAAATAATTCATTATATATATATATATATATATATATATATATATACTAAAAAATATTCAATTTCATGTTAATTTTGTTTTGAATTTTTTTTGTGAAAATATTTATAAATTTTGTTATGAAAAAACAAAATTATAGAAAAATGTTGTCAATGTTTTTATAAAATATTGTGTATAAAACACTTTTTATAAAAAAATTTGTACAAAATAATTATAAATTTTATAATTTTGTAAGAAATAATTACCCATAAAGGAATTATCTGCCAAGTAAGATTCTTAGAAAAAATCTTTTCTTACAAATGTTTTTAATAAATTTATAAAAAAATCTAATGTATTATGAAAATTTTTATAAATATATACATATAATATATATATATATATATTATAATAATAATATTAGTAATAAAAATTATATATATATATAAGTTTTATTTTTTAATAATAACAGTAATGTTATTATTATTGTAAGACCCTAGAAAATGGCGTTTTAAAAAGTGTTAGTGATTTAAAATTAGTGAGACTCAATTATTTTAATATTAAAAGGTTTTAGTATAAATAGAATTGTTATAAACGAGTTTCATTATTTTAAAACACACAATCTCTCTAGAAACCACTTTTCTAGAGTTCTCTGACTTCTCTCTAGAGGTTCTGTCTCTCTGGTCGTCTGATTGAAGAACCAAGACCGTAAAATTGATCCTCTCAGCGAGCTCTTCAAATTGGACGGATCAGTTTCTTCGTTCGCGTAAGTTGAGTTTTCACTCTCTTTTTTAGTCTTTTTCTGTTTTCTATTGCATGCAAGCCCTCTTCCGCTTGCATGCGACATTTTAATCATCAGTATGAGTCTTTGCTGATCAATGATCATAACGGTATGTCCTAATCATTCTTGTGATGTTTCTATGTGTAGATAAAGCATCTCGTAGAGTTAGAGGTGTTGACGTTTTTAAGGCGTTGACGTTTATAATGCTGTCTAAACAAGATAACAAGTAAGGGAAGCTATCTGTTTTCTATGATTTCACATGAAAATCATTTTTTGTGCTTTAGATTGCATGAGGGGTATGAATTAAATGATTGAATTGAGAAATTAATTGTATGATTGAATTTGTGCTCGATTTTGGATTGTTGCGTGTGAGAATAGATTGAGAATCTAGTATTTTCGCCTAAGCGAGCAGCTCTCGCCTGAGCAAAAATACCAGAAACTCATCCCCTATCTCTGCGCGAGATCTCGCCTAGGCGAGCCAATCTCGCTTGAGCGAGAGTCACTCTCGTCTAAGCGAGACAACTTAGCCTGAGCGAGAATTTGCCCAAAGTTTGGATTGTTCTCTGTTTCGAGCCTCGCTCAGGCAAGAATGACTCGCCTAAGCGAGAGAGCCCTTTCGTTTGGGCGAGACCTTCTAGCTTGGGCGAGAACCTTTGTAGCTGAATGTTATTTCTCTGTTTCTAATGGATAAAACTATGTTTAAATGTTAAAATGTGAACTTAGTTATGATATGCATGAATTGTTATGACTGGTAATATGTTTGGTGATATTGCATGAAGTTGGAATATGAGAAGAAGTGGTTGAATTAGAATTTCAAGGGAAATTCAAAGGGGTATGTTAGTGTGTGTAAGGACGTGAGGACTCTGTATTGGTTGGTATCCTGAAACTTCAATAATCATTCACGCTCAGATAGAGCAGAATGGATTATGTCATGAGGAGTAGCAGGAGGTCTTAGTCTTTGGACTTGATCAAGTCTTAGACGCGAAGGGGACTTACCCTGGGAGTGGTCAGGTGATAACCCCTTGCGCCCAAACTCTGCAGAGTTTGGGGACCGTCACAGGTGCTTGCCACCAAGAGATCCAATGTCGCTTACATAATCCGGATATCGAGTCTAGAGTAATATATTTGTACTGTGTTTGTGGTGGCCTATGTGATTCTGGTAAAAATAGGAAAGATTGCATGGTTTGTTTATAATTGAATTGCATGATTTTTCTCATCAGATTAGCTTACCCTTGCTTTATGTGTGTCTGTCTAGTGTTGTATTATTTTCCTTTTGGGATAATCACCTATTCGGTGGGAGCAGATGTGGTTACAGTGTCAAAGGCGCTTATGGAGGATGAAGAGCCATCGTTTTAGTGTTAAGGAGGAGGTATTCAGTGGGAGCTTTAGCAATGGTCAATTTAAAGTATAGAGTTTATTAGTTTAGTTTAAGTGTATAAGTGATATATTTTTATAATCATATCTTTTGTAAGACTGTATTAATATATTGTGTACACTGGATTATTTATTTTGGAACTATGATGAAACTCCCTATTTTTATTAGCTTTAAGCTGCTGAAATTGGGATGTTACAATTATATTTATTATTTGTAGTATTATTAGTAAGAAACACAAATTAAAATAATTATGGTTTTCTAATATGCTATATGTAACTTTTTATTAAATGAATTAATGATATAAAAAAAATAAATTTAAATAATTATAGTTTTGTAATATGTTATATGTAATTTTTTATTAAATGAATTAATTATTTAAAATGAAATAAATTTAAATAATTATAGTTTTGTAATATGTTATATGTAATTTTTTATTAAATGAATTAATTATATAAAATGAAATAAATTTAGATATAAGTAGAGATATTTTTTGTTTGTTAAATTAAATAGTACATTATAAATTGTTTCAAGTTATCATTGAAAAAATTAATAAATTATTTTAAGTTATTATTTGAGGTATGTCATAATGACTTATTAATAAAGATTTATATTTTCCACGTTTTTTGAGAAATGATATTTATTAAATGGACGATATTTATTATTTAAATTCGTAATATCCGGTCTGAAGGTTACATATCCTACAAAATTAGATATAAATATAATTAAATAAATAGGATCAGGGCATAACAAATATCAATGTAAATAAATAAAGAGAACTAGTGTGTACTAAAAATAAATATAAATAAATAAATAAGATTAATGCGTAATTAAAGGGGTAAATAAATAAATAAACAAACAAACAAGACTATTGCGTAATTGAAGATAAATATAATTAAATAAATAGGACTAGTGCATAACTAGGTGTATATATCTATAACAATATATAAAGATGATACTCTCTTTTGTGTCCACATTTTGATATTCCAATTTTACTCTTAATTATTATTTTTAAAATTAATTATTTTATAAATAATTTACTCTTAACCTTTATTTTAAAAACCTCTTTTGTCTTTGACTGTTATTCTCAACACTTATTTTGGGTACATATTTTACTTTTCAAATTTTACATTTAACAACTATTTTAAAAATTAGTTATATATTTCTTATTCATCTTAACTCAAATTTCTATAAAAATTAAGAAAATGCGAACACACAGGCGCGATAACGCTTGTGTTTTCTCTAGTAAATTAGAATGAGGTTAGAGACACCTCACTTAATATAAATATATAAATAAAAATAATTATGAACAAATAATAAAATAATAGATGATGTCTCATTCCTTACCTTAATTATTACAGAGGATATATCCGAATTGTATTTGAAAGTTTTAAAATACTCTCTATATTTATTTCCCTGTCTGTCACATTCCTTGCATTGATTTTTACTCTTTATCTCTTTTCACCTTAGTTCCATTCACCTCCCCCACCCTTATTTATAAGAGTTATTGTAATCATTACATTTAGTTTACTTTTAACTTGATTTCGTTAAACACTCTTCCAATTACATTGACTACGAACTTTTCATTCTAGATTTTTTTTCTACTGACCATTAGAGGTAAGGATAACAAATAAACTCGCCCGTGGATATTGTCCAAACCCGTCCCCGTTTTGACGAAGAATCCCCCATTGATTGGACATGTGTATGGGTATAGGAAATCCCCGACTTTTTCAATTGAGTATGGGGATATACATATCCACCTTGTCCCCGTTCCCATATTCGCCAAAATACTTATTCCTGCCATATCCCCATCTTCGTTTAAATTATTAAAATATAGTCAATTAAGTAAACTTATATATATATATATATATATATATATATATTTATTTATTTATTTATTTATTAATACACAATTTCTAATTTTAATTTTTTCTAATGGTTTGGTTTGTCATAAAATTCATTCGCATCTCCAATATATTTTTCATCTTAGCATAACCTTTATGCAATTACGTTCAAATGATGTATGTCAATTAAATATTATTTATGTATTACATTTGAGTATTTCTATTTTTTAATATTATTATTTATTGTATGTTTTGTGATTGTTATTATTGTTTGTAAGTTATAAATCAAATCACTTTATTAATTTTTTTTAGGTATTTTGCAAAACATTAACGTTTTTGTTGAGTTGCCAATTTTCTCAACAACTAACTAATTAAGGCCAATTTTTTCCTCCGTCTATATGTATATATCGCAATTCTCCTTTTATTACACACAAGCAATTAAACATAAAAGCATTGAAAATGGCTGGACCAACAAAAGGTCTTTTGCTACTTGTTGCAATTGTTGTAATCAATTTGTTCTCAGGTAAACTCAATTTTATGATTGGAGAAACTAAGAAAGTTTGGTTCTAATGTCTATTTTATAGTGTACATTAACAACAATTACCTAACAAATATATGGTCCATGCTTTAAGCATTTAAGATTCAGTGAATAGAAATACGTTTGATGGATTAAACATTTAAGATTTACTGAATCCAAGGTTAATTTAACTTAAGGTCATGTAGTGACGCATGCATGTTGAAGTTAAAATGTGTAGTTGCGTTGATCACGTAGGCATGTGAGGAGTTGATTATGACGTTATAAATGACTATTGTAAATATTATGTTGTTGTGTGAACTTAGTTGCAATAGAATCAAGGTACAAGAAAACGATGAAAGAGAGTGAACTGGTGGATTTAGCTGAATTTATGGACATAAAAGATATACAAACAAATGTGAAATGTTGTTATGACAACCAGGTACGAAGTTGCAACCCGAGAACAAATGATGATAAACATTGTAATTCCCTTTGCCTAAAGCATCCCTGCGGGAAAGGTGGTCATTGCAAATCTTTTGGTCGTAAACACCCAAAACAAGTTTGCCATTGTTTGTGCTAAATGTATGCAAACCCTAAACCCCAAATGCAAGAAATATGTAAAATATATATTTTTCATTGTTCTTACCGAGTTTGGCCGAGCAATCTTGGAGGTGGGTTGCTCGATTGCTGACTTGTGAATGATGTCCAAATCACAAGGAAGGAAAGTCGACCCGTAAAGACTCTTTGGCACTCAAGGCAGTAAGAACCTTATGAATAATTATAGCGAGTATAAGTGATAATGAGATGGATCCAACTTTATGTTATTTAGACATATAATTGTTAGGCCTATGAATATCAAGTGTGTATCAACATATGTAAATTAATATATTATGTTTTAGGTTGAAAATCATATATCATATACATACTATATTTTTCCTTTTTTGTGGTGGTTGAAATATATTTTTTATCTCTTATTTGGATCCTTAGATAATGTGCCTATTTTGGCCTGAGTTAACACACAAAATTAATTATAACAATGAGCTGGGTAGGTTCATAAGCCCTTAGAACTTGGAAGTTTAATGACTAAATGCAAGTGGATCCTATAATGATACGAACGAGTTTATACGTTATGCAAAACTAATTACCGAGTTCTTAGTCGGTTTGACAACATATTGGGCACAAGAACAACCATTTCATTATATCATGGCATGTTATCGACTACCATAAATACTCCTTTCACAATTAATTAGTCTCCGACTTATTAACGGTGGGTTGTCGATAGGTGTTATTGCTACCTCTATAGCTTCTGACAAGAATCTATTCTTATCATTTTATTGACACGTGGCATCAAATATTTCATAAATTTAATTTTAAATTTTAGTTTCAAGAAGTGCATTGCTAGGGATACAATTTGCCCACTATGTAGAATCGCTTAACTTCTTCCTAACCTTAATTTTCAAATCTTCAATCATTTCATCAATCACTTCATATCCTCCTACTTTTGTACCCTATTTTGATCTTCCATCTTGGCTTCACTTTGCACTCATCTTCATCCAAGCTTAAAAGTTTGTCATCGTTCTTGCTCTAGGTTTGTCCTTCGGTCTTCCTTTTTTAGTTCTTATTCCAATGATGAACAACATCCCTTGGTTAGCTAAGGGATTATTGCCATCGAATTTGATGTGTAGTCGAGTCGTACTGACTTGATCAGTCAACGAGAATTTTCTGAGGAACCTAATTGTGCTCCTCTTTCCCGTGTTCCTAGCCGTATTGGTGAAATAGCAAAAGTCAAAGTTAGGGATTCTTCGAAGGTCACTAAAGAACCCCTTAAAAGGGGTAGTAGAAATAGGTTTCCTCCCATTAATCACCTAAAGTACTTTTTGTTGACATGAGAAGCCAAGGTGGTTTACTTCTTGAAGATTTGATGAAGATTGAATGAAGGTATTTTAAACTATCTTGAAGCCATTACCATTGGAATGAAGCCTACATTGATGAAGGAAAGGTTATTTGATGTTAACCATGATTGATCAAGGTTGGAATGTGTGCTCACCATGTAGTTATATCATTAAGAAAGTGTATTTTAGGTTTGTAATTCATGTTGTAGACCTTATAGCATTAATTAAATGTATTTGATCTTAGGTGTGTCTTTTAATCTGTTGAATGGTTTTTCAACAGGTTAAAATGTCTCCTTTAGTCTGTTTAATGGTTTTTCAACATGTTAAAAGGTTGGCTGCAGTAGCCTTAAACTGCAACAAATTCAATTAGTTGATTTAGTTTTTAATCGACTGATTTCACTTAAGTCAAGTGAAATCAACCGATTGATTTGTAAATCAATTTGTTGAATTTCGTAACAGTTTGACTATAAAAGCTGTGATTTTTGAAATAGAGGTCTGTTAATCATTTTAGAGCACAAATTTATTCTGGAAACTTGTGGAAACTCTCTCCTTCGTGATCATACGTGTTGCAGCTGTTGAAGATTGATCTTGGATCAATTCTTGGAGCTTTTGGCTTGGTTTGAAGTTTGGAGAAAGTTGTTTGTGGTAGGATGGGTTGTGCTACCACTAAGGTTTGATCTTTCTCAAGCTTTGTGTGTGTGCCTGGTGGTTTTCCAGGTCTGCAAGAGGGTTCTTGCTGTGCTGGTGTGATTCTTGTGTGATTCTGATTCAAGAGTCTTTTGTGGTGTTTTTGCATATTTTAGAAGTGTAAGGGTGGATACTTTGTAAATCTTTTGAAATACTGCAAAGTCAAGCTCAGGTTGCCTTGACAAACTAGATGTAGCTCAGGTTTGAGTGAACCAGTATAAAAACTTTGTGGTGTCCTCTCTTCTCTAACCGTTCTCTCTTGCATTTTCATTTTAAAGTTTAAAGAACTTGTGCTTTAATCATCTTTTTCATGTTCTTGCACGTTTTCATAGCATTTGCAGCATTGGGCATGTTTACATAATCATTTGGAACCTATCTTGATCATTCTTGTGCATTGTTCTTGATTTAAAATTCAAATTCATATTTCTGCATTTTTCCTAGTATTTCAGTCGACTGTTTTCCTGTTTCAAACGGTTGATTATACCAGAACATAATCTCACTAGTGCAAGAAAGAGATTATGTCACGGTTATTTTGACTTTTTGGCTTCGGTTTTACACCCGATGCATATGTTGGCGAGGTAAAAAAAGACATGTTTATGCCTCGGTTATGAACCGAGGCATATGCGAGGGTTACTGCCTCGGTTCTAGAGGGAACCGAGACCTAATGTGCATCGCAGATTTAAAAAAAAAAAGTATTTTCTGACCCAATAACAACATCACACGTAGCCATGATCCTTGTACACACACCTACACCAATCACAGTGTGCCACATCATCATCTTCAACCTTCTCCCAAATCAAAAACCCTAACCACCATTCAAACCCTAAATGCCGCCAGTGTGTCATGACCACCATCTTTGACCACCGCATCACGCCGGAACAACTTCACGACGCCTTCATTCATCTCGCTGGTGACGTAGAACACCCTCTCTTCACTATCATATCTGAACGAAAACATCCCACGACTAACCATCGTGAGCCAAATCGTGACTTTGACACACACATCGACGTTCGAAACCCATAGAAGAGTCTTACGATTTGAAAAAGGAGAAGCACATACCTACAAGTGAGATTGAATGACGACAATGGAGGCGGTTTTGCAACCTCTATGATGACAACAATGTAGGAGGCTCGCGTGACGGAGGAGGCTCGTTCAACGGCGGACTGGTGGTGGAGAGACGAAACTGCTACTACGTGGAAGAAGGAACCTTTGCGATCTGGAACAATGGCGTTCAGAAATGAAGAGAAAAAAATGGTTGTTGCTCCATGCGAAGAAGATGAACAGTGGCACGATTTATTTTAAATCCTAAGAAGGCTTATTGCCTCGGTTGATTTTGAACCGAGGCATAAACATTTATCTGCCTCGGTTAGATGTGACCCGAGGCATATTCCACTTGAAAAGCAATCAAATATGCCTCGGTTAAAATAGACCCGAGGCGTAAACATCTATCTGCCTCGGTTAGAATTGACCCGAGGCATAAAAGTATGCCACCAGTTTAAAAATATCAATGTAGCGGGAAAAATAAAAATTTTAGGGGGTTTATGCCTCGGTTCTAAGTACAACCGAGGCATAAAAGTTTGAAAAAATTACAAAAGTGCCACAGCTTCTTCATATGCCTCGTTTGGAAGTGAATTGAGGCATATAGGGCGCTGTAAAAAACCCATTATGCACTAGTGTCTGTTTAGTAAAACCAATCAATTAACTCAATTTTTGATCGATTGAAAGTGTACAATTCATTACTGTTTGCATCCTAACTTGGTGATCAATTTGATTCAATTAAAGGTGGTTTTTAGCTTGCAAAGATAGCCTAAATTTTTAACTAGGCAATTCAACCACCCCTTCTTAGCTTTTCAACCATTTCAAAACTAACACTTTTAGGTTCATGGAGAAGTTGTGACCTTTACCTCTGCTTTCCTAAGTATCAAGAAGGTAGAACTCTTTGTGTTGTCCTTTAGCATTTGTTCTGATGTAGTGGCCGAGTTTCTAGAAATGGAAGCTTGTGATAAGAGTGATATATTCTTTCAAAAACCTTTACCCGATACTACCGACCTCACCTTAGTGTATGAATTTGTGTTTAAAGCCTAAATATTGTATTTCCCTTGTCTAATTTTGAGTGTCGTATGTTATCTACGATGTGATTAGCGCCAACTCAATTACTCCCAGTAATTGGGCATTTCAAAAGTATTTTGCAATCCTATGTGAATATCTACACATAACACCCACTACTAATAAATTCATGTATTTTAATCAACTAAAGCATGGTCAGAAAGTTGGGGGATTTATGTAAATGGTGCCCAATATGGGTCTTTTTTACTGTATTTACCCAATCCGACAAGGGTTTTAAGAAACAAATTGTAAAACTGAACTGTGTTGAATCTGATAAAGAAAATTGTGGTTTCTTCTACCCCGAAAACTCCCCGAGGTTTCAACTGTAGTGGCATAGACCTAGAAATTTTAATTGTAAGGCTGAGCACTACTTGACTAATAAGGATGAGAAGCACATACAAAGCAAAGGGCTCCTTCGATCGATAAGTAGTAGGCCGCTCCTTAACATTCCATTTGTTGAGAACCCAACTGCATTGTTCTTGGGTAGCTATCAATAGTTTGATTATGCCTTCTTTTCTTTGAATAACTATTTTTCTAATTACGTTGTATTTGCATGCAATGATCAAGGGAAAATTTTAAGGACACAAATATATATAGAGTTTGACAACTTTTAAAATGGAAAACGAGATTTTACTGATATTAACTCTTAAAAAGATAAAGGTAAAACGAATGCAAAGTCATGGTGATTTATGAGTATAAGAAAATAGACTTCTAGCGTTGGCCAAAATTCGGTGCCAACAAGGAAAAGTCGACGTTAAATAATTGTTAGTGCCAGATTTGCATCCCATGAATATGAAGATCTAAAATAATGGACACTAATTCGTTAGCGTTGGGTGCTGAATATGTATGTACGTCAACTTAGCTTATGTAATTTATAAATAATTTTTAGATTAAATATTTAATTAAAGCAATTTAGTGTTACCTTGGCTGATGTTAATGCATCTTGGTTTAAAAATTTATTTAATTAGTTTAAATTTAGTTGAATTTGTGTCAATTTGGATTAAACTAATTGTGAAACAAATTCTTCAAAATTGAATAAAGAGATAACTTCATTGTGAAATATGGCAAGGATGGTCCTTTCATTGGACACCAATAAAATTTTAAAATTACTTACTTGTCTTCGCTCAAATCGATCCCATAAGTTGTATCTTTTATTAACGTTGACCAAACATAATATTCAAAACAATATTAGAGATCTCATATTCTTTAGATATATAATTGAGATGATAATATATATTCATGTATCCTGAATTAGTTTTATAAAGTTTAGTTATGCATTTTCTTTTAAACCTACATGCAACTATTTAAGTTAACACACCTAAATTCATTTAATGAGTTTGATTAATTTAAAATTAGGCTAACGGTCACTAATTTATTTTTGTTGTCCTTATACAGATGTTTTTCATAAAGTTTATTGTGCTTCTATCTTTTCTTTTCTCTTTTGAGCTTGTGTAGTATTTTATTTAATTGGATTCATGCAGTTTATTGCAAACAATGATTGGAAAATTAAGTTTTTTTTTAAATCTTTAAGCCTATTTTTTTTTATTATTGTTTGTAACTTATGAATCGAATCACTTTATTAACTTTTTTTAGGTATTGTACAAAACATTAACGTTTTTGTTGAGTTGCCAATTTTCTCAACAACTAACTAATTAAGGCCAATTTTTTCCTCGGTCTATATGTATATATTGAAATTCTCTTTTTATTTCACAGTAGCAATTAAACATAAAAGCATTGAAAATGGATGGACCAACAAAAGGTCTTTTGCTACTTGTTGCAATTGTTGTAATCAATTTGTTCTCAGGTAAACTCAATTTTATGATTGGAGAAACTAAGAAAGTTTGGTTCTAATCTCTATTTTATAGTTTACATTAATGACAATTACCTAACAAATAAATGGTCCATGCTTTAAGCATTTAAGATTCAGTGAATAGAAATACGTTTGATGGATTAAACATTTAAGATTTATTGAATCCAAGGTTAATTTCACTTAAGGTCATGTAGTGACGCATGCAAGTTGAAGTTAAAATGTGTAGTTGTCTTGATCACGTATGCATGTGAGAGTAGTTGATTATGACGTTATAAATGACTATTGTAAATATTATGTTGTTGTGTGAACTTAGTTGCAGCAGAATCAAGGTACGAGAAAACGATGAAAGAGAGTGAAGTGATGGATTTAGCTGAATTTATGGACATGAAACATATACAAACAAATGTGAAATGTTGTTATGACGACCAGGTACGAAGTTGCAACCCAGGAACAAATGACGACAAACATTGTAATTCCCTTTGCCTAAAGCATCCCTGCGGGAAAGGTGGTCATTGCAAAGCTTTTGGTCGTAAACACCCAAAACAAGTTTGCCATTGTTTGTGCTAAATGTATGCAAACCCTAAACCCCAAATGCAAGAAATATGTAAAATATATATTTTTTCATTGTTCTTACCGAGTTTGGCCGAGCAATCTTGGAGGTGGGTTGCCCGATTGCTGACTTGTGAATGATGTCCAAATCACAAGGAAGGAAAGTCGACCCGTAAAGACTTTTTTGCACCCAAGGAAGTAAGAACCTTATGAATAATTATAGCGAGTATAAGTGGTAATGAGATGGATCCAACTTTATGTTATTTAGACATATAATTATTAGGACTATGGATATCAAGTGTGTATCAACAGAAGTAAAATTAATATATTATGTTTTAGGTTGAAAATCATATATCATATACATACTACATCTTTCCTATTTTGCGGCGGTTGAAATATATTTTTTATCTCTTATTTGGGTCCTTAGATAATGTGTCTATTTCGGCCTGAGTTAACATACAAAATTAATTATAACAATGAGCTGGATAGGTACAGAAGCCCATAGAGCTTGTAAGTTTAATGACTAATGCAAGTGGATCCTATAATGACTCGAACGAGTTTATACGTTATGCAAAACTAATTACCGAGTTCTTAGTCGGTTTGACAACTTATTGGGCACAAGAACAACCATTTTATTATATCATGGCACGTTATCGACTACCATAAATACTCCTTTCACAATTAATTAGTCTCTGACTTGTTAACGAGGGGTTGTCGATAGGCGTTATTGCTACCACTATAGCTTCTGACAAGAATCTATTCTTATCGTTTTATTGACAGGTGGTATCAAATATTTCAAAAATTTAATTTTAAATTTTATTTTCAAGAAATGCATTGCTAGGGATACAATTTTCCCACTATGTAGAATCACTCAACTTCGTCCTACCCCTAGTTTTCAAATCTTCAATCATTTTATCAATCACTTCATATCCTCCTACTTTTGCACCCTATTTTGATCTTCCACCTTGGCTTCACTTTGCAGCCATCTTCATCCAAGCTTTAAAGTTCGTCATCGTTCTTGCTCTAGGTTTGTCCTTCGGTCTTCCTTTTTTATTTCTTATTCCAATGATGAACAACATCCCTTGGTTAGCTAAGGGATTATTGCCCTCGAATTTGATGTGTACTCGAGTCGTACTGACTTGATCAGTCAAGGAGAATTTTCTGAGGAACCTAATTGTGCTCCTCTTTCCCGTGTTCCTAGCCGTATTGGTGAAATAGCAAAAGTCAAAGTTAGGGATTCTTCGAAGGTCACTAACAAACCTCTTAAAAGGGGTAGCAGAAATAGGTTTCCTCCCATTAATCACCTAAAGTACTTTTAGGTTCATGGAGAAGTTGTGACCTTTACCTCTGCTTTCCTAAGTACCAACTAGGTAGAACACTTTGTGTTGTCCTTTAGAGTTTGTTCTGATGTAGTGGCCGAGTTTCTAGAAATGGAAGCTTGTGATAAGAGTGATATATTCTTTCAAACCCCTTAACCCAATACTACCGACCTCACCTTAATGTAGGAATTTGTGTTTAAAACCTAAATATTGTATTTCTCTTATCTAATTTTGAGTGTCATATGCTATCTACGATGTGATTAGCGTAAACTCAATTACTCCCAGTAATTGGGCATTTTAAAATTATTTTGCAATCCTATGTGAATATCTACACATAACACCCACTACTAATAAATTCGTGTATTTTAATCAACTAAAGCATGGTCAGAAAGTTGGGGGACTTATGTAAATGGTGCCCAATATGGGTCTTTTTTTACTCTATATACCCAATCCGACAAGGGTTTTAAGAAACAAATTGACAAACTGAGACTTGTTGAATCTGATAAGGAAAATTGTGTTTTCTTCTACCCCGACAACTCCACGAGGTTTTCACTGTAGTGGCATAGACCTAGAAATTTTAATTGTAAGGCTGAGCACTACTTGACTAACAAGGATGAGAAACACATACAGAGCAAAGGGCTCCTTCGATCGATAAGTAGTAGGCCGCTCCTTAACATTCCCTTTGTTGAGAACCTAACTGCGTTGTTCTTGGGTAGCTATCCATAGTTTGATTATGCCTTCTTTTGTTTGAATAACTATGTTTCTAATTACGTTGTATTTGCATGCAATCATCAAGGGAAAATTTTAAGGAGACAAATATATATAGAGTTTGACAACTTTTAAAATGGAAAACGAGATTTTACTGATATTGACTCTTAAAAGGATAAAGGTAAAACGAATGCAAAGTCATGGTGATTTATGAGTATAAGAAAACAGACTTCTAGCGTTGGCCAAAATTCGGTGCTAACAAGTAAAAGTCGACGTTAAATAATTGTTAGTTCCAAATTTGCATCCCATGAATATGAAGCTCTAAAATAATGGACACAAATTCGTTAGCATCGGGTGCTGAATATGTATGTACGTCAACTTACCTAATGTAATTTATAAATAATTTTTAGATTAAATTTTTAATTAAAGCAATTTAGGGTTAGCTTGGCTGATGTTAATGCATCTTGGTTTCAAAATTTATTTAATTAGTTTAAATTTAGTTGAATTTGTGTCAATTTGGATTAAACTAATTGTGAAACAAATTCTTCAAAATTGAATGAAGAGATAACTTAATTGTGAAATATGGCAAGGATGGTCCTTTCATTGGACACCAATAAAATTTTAAAATTACTTACTTGTCTTCACTTAAATCGATCCTATAATTTATATCTTTAATTAACATTGACCAAACATAATATTCAAAACTATATTAGAGTTCTCTTATTCTTTAGATATATAATTAAGATAACAATATATATATATATATATATATATATATATATATATATATATATATATATATGTATCCTATATTAATTTTATAAAGTTTAGTTATGCATTTTCTTTTAAACCTACATGCAACTTCTTAAGTTAACACACCTAAATTCATTTAATGAGTTTGATTAATTTAAAATTAGGTTAATGGTCACTAATTTACTTTTGTTCTCCTTATACATATTTTTTTCAATGAGTTTATTATGCTTCTATCTTTTCTTTTCTTTTTTGAGCTTGTGTAGTATTTTATTTAATTGGATTCATGCAGTTTATTGCAAACAATGATTGGAAAATCAAGTTTTTTTTTAAATCTTTAAGCCAATTTTTTTTTTGTGATTGTTATTATTGTTTGTAAGTTATAAATCGAGTCACCTTTTTAACCTTTTTTAGGTATTTTACATTGTTGAGTTGCCAATTTTCTCAACAACTAACTAATTAAGGCCAATTTTTTCCTCCGTCTATATGTATATATTGAAATTCTATTTTTATTTAACACAAGCAATTAAACATAAAAGCATTGAAAATGGTTGGACCAACAAAAGGTCTTTTGCTACTTGTTGCAATTGTTGTAATCAATTTGTTCTCAGGTAAACTCAATTTTATGATTGGAGAAACTAAGAAAGTTTGGTTCTAATGTCTATTTTATAGTTTACATTAATGACAATTACCTAACAAATAAATGGTCCATGCTGTAAGCATTTAAGATTTAGTGAATAGAAATACGTTTGATGGATTAAACATTTAAGATTTACTGAATCCAAGGTTAATTTCACTTAAGGTCATGTAGTGACGCATGCAAGTTGAAGTTAAAATGTGTAGTTGTCTTGATCACGTATGCATGTGAGAGCAGTTGATTATGACGTTATAAATGACTATTGTAAATATTATGTTGTTGTGTGAACTTAGTTGCAGCAGAATCAAGGTACGAGAAAATGATGAAAGAGAGTGAAGTGATGGATTTAGCTGAATTTATGGACATGAAACATATACAAACAAATGTGGAATGTTGTTATGACAACCAGGTACGAAGTTGCAACCCAGGAACAAATGATGACAAACATTGTAATTCCCTTTGCCTAAAGCATCCCTGCGGGAAAGGTGGTCATTGCAAAGCTTTTGGTCGTAAACACCCAAAACAAGTTTGCCATTGTTTGTGCTAAATGTATGCAAACCCTAAAC
>Ga0209589_1000986_pt1 | contig 44313 bp, 16 predicted proteins | sample CowpeawhiteBW_FD_187525 | JGI IMG/M metagenome (GOLD analysis project Ga0209589, IMG submission 187525) | Root nodule microbial communities of legume samples collected from California USA - Cow pea white BW (SPAdes) (version 2) | ecosystem: Host-associated > Plants > Roots > Nodule | place: USA...
CAATTTAGTCCTTCATCTTTCAAAATGCGTGAATTTAGTCCTTTTAACCAAATTTTGTTAAGTTTATCTGACGTTTCAAGCGCATTTCATGATAGTATTTAAGTTAACATTGAAGCAAAAATATGTCAAACAGTGTAAATAATTTAAATACTATCATGAAATACGCTTCAAACATCAGATAAAATTAACAAAATTTGGTTAAAAGGACTAAATTCACGCATTTTGAAAGATGAAGGACTAAATTGGTCAAAAGTTTTGATGAGGGACTAAATCCAAATTTCGCTGAAACTTGAGGGACAAAAACATATTTAACCCTACAAATTTTCATGAAGGGATTTCAAGAAAAGCATAAAATGCATTCCAAAATAAGCTTTTCTGAACGGGATTTCTGAAATACATATATTTTCAAACAAGTTTTCTAGAACACATAAAATACATTTAAGAACAAACGCATTCTGGAAAAATCTTTTTGATACGAGTTTTTTTATTTATTTTTTTTTCCAACGTGTTCTCTTTCTTCTTCTTCCTCTACAGTATTTTTCCTCTATTTTTCTTCTTTTGTCACAAGGTGTGGTGTAGGAAGCAAAAGCATAATTATTTGTCCGTGTAATTGGTAGATGAAAAAATAAGGGTAAACTCTCAACTGTATTAAAAAGGGTTTTATAATAAATTTAAAAGACATGCGTAATATTTTGTTATCTCAGTTTTTTATAATTTAATTTATTTTTCTAAAATAAATATTAAATTATTAATTGATATTAACTTAAAAATATATAAAATATAAACTTAAAATCCACATGTGAACAAATTGGAGTTCAGGTATTTTTTAGATAAAAATAATTTTATCTCCTCGTTACTTCTCATGACTTAGACTTATTTTTACTTGCAAGATTAGACAAAGTTTATCTTCTATCACTCACTAGGATTTATGATAACATTAAACCCGATTTAATCCAAACAAACTCAGTCTTATATAAGTTGAGTAATGGATAACCCATAACCCAAGCCAATATATTTGTGTTATGAACAAATGGAGAAGAATGAAGAATGGGTAACCCACAAAAGACTTCTCAATAATAGAGGAGTCTTTCTTTTCAAGTTCATCGAAGAATATCAAGTCTTGCTTCAAGCTAGGTACAAATCTACATTGTTTAAGCACTTTCTTAGTTTCATCGTGTAGGAGAAACTCAATTGTTTCAACTTTAGTTATCTTACGAGACTTGTTATCGCTAAGGAGAACTAAATCTCCTTCGAGTTTTGTAAGTAAGCTTATGAAAATCTAAATGGTTAGGTGTCATGTGGAATGAACAACTATAATATATTATCCACTCACAATACTACTTAACACCATAAAAACCTCTAATTACTCATACTTGTCTCCGACTAGAGATGTTTCACCAAATGTAGATGTTTTATTAATATTAGACAATCCATGAGATCCAAATGATATGTCAAGATTGTTAGCCTTCTTTTGCCTCTCAAGACCAAACCTTTTGGTATGACATTTCTTCTTGCAACACGTGACATTTAATGTACCTCCATTGTTGGGAGACTTAGACTTTGACCTCTTTCAACCAACTTTGCTATCATTGGTAAACGATCTTTTCCTTGCTACAAGGTCATCTTTAACACTTGGATGCCTTAATGTCAAACTTATCATTTAAATCTTTTGAACTCACCACCATTTGAATCTCTAAAAAAATAGTTCGTATTTTCTATAATAAAGTTTATTTGAAATCAACATGTGTATTATACAACAAAACAAAACAACCACAACACCTAATTCTCATTATCATTTTGAATGTCTATGTTTTCCACGTAAAAAATCAATTTATTCATTCCATCCAAAGTATTCATTAATTGTCTTTCTACTACTTATCTTGCATGAGTATAACATTTACTTTGGACACAAACGATTAAGTAGAGATTTAATCACATAAAAGCTTTTGACCTTCCTTCATAATCCACTTCGAGTTTTCTTATTTGATACTTGCCTCAACACTTTGTCAATAAGGCTAAGAACAATTATAATCCCATCTTTATTCAAGGAGAACTTCAAAAATAACTTATTGAACTAGAAGAACCCATATATTTAATCATCCCAATTCGACTTTTTTACTGTTATAGATCATTTTGAACTTTATTGACCTTAATAAATCCTTAGAAATTTTTCTTCCCAAACCGGCCCCTTTCATTGTTCAAGCACAATTTATTTTTGTGAAAAATTAAATTTTCATAATATTTTTCTAATTTTTCAAGTTGTTTATTGCTAGAATCCTACTTGTCGAGGTACAAATTCTTAACAACATTTTTCTTTTCTAGTTTTATAGATTTTGTACATTTATATCTATAAATTAATCGAGAATAAAAAATTATCATAATAAAACATTGTATTTATGGTTGTTTTTTGTAAAATTAATTTTGATAAATGTATATTTATTTGGTTAAAATAATTTATGTAATATTTTGTGTGTGTAATAAGTACAAAAATAAAATTAAATTGAAAAGAAATTTAATGTAAAGTTAAAAATTAGTAATATGAATGTAAAATATTTAGATTTATTTATAAAAAAATCATTTAAAGAAAATATTACAAAAGTATAGAATATTATTTTACATTTTTATTTACAAAAAATATAGGAATTTAAAATATAACAGAATTTTATAAAAAACTTAAAATAAAAAGGGTGTAAAATTTAAAATTTAAAATTTAAATTAAATAATTATTTGTTGAAGTTATTAGTTATTTAAATTAAAGTTAATAATTATAGAAAATAGATTAGTTAGTACTAAAAATTTTAGTTTTGAAAAAAAGTCAGTAATAGATGTCTAGTGAACAAAAATTAAAGAATAAGATGAAGAAAATTGTTTTGAATTAAATTTGGAAAATGTTTATTTATGTAGTTAAAATTTTATTTTGTTTTTTCAACTTATTACACAAAAAATAATTATTACATAAATTATTTTAACCAAACAAATATACATTTATCAAAATAAATTTTATAAAAAACAACTATAATTACAATATTTTATTATGATAATTTTTCTATTATCATAATTATAATATATTTAAATTATCTTATTTATTATAATCACAGTTTAAACTATTTATCCTCAATTAATTTGTAAATATTAAATTAAATATATTTTAAAATTTTATTCATACTTATAGATTTTTAATAAAGTAATTTATAATAAATATATATATAAATATATAAAATTAAAAAAATTATTGCTAAAAATTCGTTTCTCATAAAACATAATTTCAGCCTCAAATGATTTGCAAAACTAAAAAAAAAATAATAGAATTTACTTCTTCGCGAAAAGAAATTATACTTCTATAGTAAAAATATTTAATTTAGAAAAAAAAAATCAGATTATCCACTGAGGTCTAATTTAGTATAATAGCCATTTCAACAATTGGAATCTTATATAAATTTATGGAATGTTCGATTAAAGTAATTTTCTAAATCAAGTAATTCTTAAAAACTTTCCATAATCATCTATCCAGGATATGAAATGTAATTTTTAAACCTCCCAATTAATTGATTTGGAATGTATTTCCAAAAAGACTATGCCAATAATTCAATTTGGAGTCTCTTACCACTAATTCATAAATGTAAACCCAAAGAAAATAAAACTTACCTTTTGCAGGATGATAAGGTACTGTGGATGCAGTGACAGTAGTATGGAGAGATACTGAGGAGTAAGGAAAAAATTATTAAAATTTAGTATTTTATTTGCAAAACTCATCGAAAATACTGATATTACACTAATTTTAAAGGATCGAGATAAATTAAAGAGTTCAACATACAAAACAAAATTTTACATACCACATATTTCTCATAAATCAAAGACAAACATCCCAAATAATGATAGATTCAATAAATCAAACATTACATGTCACAATCAATAATAATTCATAATTCATGCTTTGAGCCACACCAATTATATATTCTCTGACGTCCAAATTAAATAGATAAAATCAATTTAAATAAAATGTCATATACAAAAATATCTAAAGAGTGCGAAAATTTGAAATATGACGTACACAGTACACCAACATATTCATAACAAAAAGAAAAGACTCCACATGACCTAAACGAAGTACAGAATCTCGTCAAAGGCGAGAGAAACTATTACTACTAAGCTCCAAAAGTTGAGGCCCCCAAAGTGAGCCGAATAGTCGTCCAAGATTCATCAAACCACAACATCTCTATTATTATTAATACTACCAGAAGTTCTCACATTTGCTCACATTAATAAAATCGATGATCATCGCAAGGGAGGAAACCACACACAATCATACAAACAAGCAAAGGGTAAGCTAGTGAAAAAAATCCTCATATCATACACTCAACATATGATTTCATATTCAAGCATAAGTAACAAACATCCACATATGAGGTATCAAACCATATAAGACACCAAGACTTGACTATCCGGATACGCTTAATGAGACATCACCACGAGACAGTGGAATTATGTCTTAGCAGTGAGGCGTCATCACGAGGCCTTCGCGGAATTACACCCTTACAAGGGGCACCACCACGTGGCCTTCGTGGAATTACGTCATGGCCCTAAGGCACCACCACGTTACCCTCGTGGAATTACGTCCTGATCTCGAGGCACGGCACCGTGAACTCTCACCTTGAGGTTCATAAAATTAGGTCCAATAGCTGAGGCACCACCGTGAACTCCCCTAGAAGGGCCCACAAAATTATGTCCATATGATGAGGCATCACCACAAGCCCCACTACAAGGGTTATGGGATTACGTCCTACACAAACCTTACTTATACATTATCAACCAATCATGAAGTTCCTATGCATACCATTAACATGTCATTTAGTATACATGACCAACCATCAATCATATATCATGTCAAGCTCATCACCAATTCATTAGCTCCCACCTATAACATACATAACACATGCATATTCATCCCCTTTATATAATAAATCAATGAACCAGCCAATCAAACAACCAACAACATTCATGAAACAAAGTATAGCAAAACCCAAGCTAGGTCTCGCTCAAGCTGGGAGTCCTCGCTCAGGCGAGAGGAGTACTCTCGCTTAAGCTGCAGACTCTCGCTTAGGCGAGACTGCGACAGTGACTCTGGGCAATTTCGCGGATTCTCGCTTAGGCGAGGCTGTCTCGCTTGAGCGATTCAGTCCGTCGCTCAAAATGCAGCCCCTCGCTTGGGCGAAGGTTCGAGCAGAAAAGTTTGGGTGAGTTTCTGCTATTCTCGCCTAGGTGAGATGAGCTCGCTTGGGCAAAAATATCAGCTTTCGCCCTGTTCACACATACATGGTAGCACACCCAACCAATACATTATTCAATCCATTCCCATGCGAACCCAAACAGTGTACAAACATACAACTCATGAAACAGGAGTAAGACAAGCAACAAAGTACTAAAAGAACAGAAAACGCTAGCTTCCCTTACCTTGAGTGGGGAGCACAGAAGTTCACTGAGAAGAGGGGAAATACGACGACTCGAACCAGTTCAATAAAACTGGAAAACAGATGTATTACTAAGCATACTATTTTAGATTCGACTTAAATAGAGACTAAGGCACTGGAATGGAAAGGGAAGGGCAAGGTCTAAGTTCAACTCACCCGGATGAGACCTTAGAGTGAAACAGCGGTTGCTCAGAGGATGCCCTAGCAGAGCTCTACATTCAGCTACAAGGGGGTAGGGGAACAATCTTCTCTGAAAATGTTAGCTAATATCTTGGGCTGATTATTCTTATCATTGATTGCTGATATATTAGGCAATTATGTGATTATGGGATTGGCCACGAATCATGTAATCTATTTATGGAGTCAATATTCTTATGCAGATTTGTAGGTAGGAATTAATGAAAATATATTCATACATCTGTATATATACCAGTTTGAGATACATGAATAAACAAGGTGATATTTCCACATATTCTGTTATGGTATCAGAGCTATAACAAAACAAACCTAAAGGTTTTGTTGTCTGTCATCATGGCAGAAGCAGGCAGCAACCAAAGCGCTGGAAGTTCCGTAAGAAGAACGATTTCTCCTTACGATATCACCTCCAATGACAATCCAGGAATTCTCATAACTCAGGTACAACTGAGGGGAGAAAACTATGATGAATGGGCTCGATTTGTCAAAACAGCGTTGCGAGCACGAAAGAAATTTGGCTTTGTTGATGGAACAATCAGCCAACCTACAATAGAGTCCGGTGACCTTGAAGATTGGTGGACTACTAACTCCTTGTTGGTCTCTTGGATCATGAACACGATTGAACCTTCGTTGCAAACGAGTATTTCGCATATGGAGGTGGTACAAGATATTTGGCAGGATATTCGAGAGCGTTTCTCTATAGTGAACGGACCACGAATCCAACAACTCAAAGCTGAACTTGTTGAATGCAAATAGAGAGGTATGACCATTATTTCCTATTATGGCAAACTGAAAAAGTTGTGGGAAAAACTGGGTAACTATGAAACCATACCCATTTGTAAGTGTGGGCTTTGCAAATGTAATCTCAGTTCCGAAATGGAAAAGAAGCGTGAAGAAGAAAAGGTACATCAATTTCTCATGGGATTGGACGATATGGCCTACGGAACGGTTTGATCCAATCTTCTTGCACAAGATCCACTGCCTCCTTTGAATAAAATATTCGATATTAGTGCAGGAAGAACGGGTGCGTGCTATCTCTCACAACAAGGAGGAATGTGGAGATGTGTTGGCTTATGCAGTGCAGGCAGGAATTCGAAATTCAACAAAGGATAAAAATGTTTCATCCACTCATTGTCATCGCTCTGGACATTACTCAAATAGTTGTTTCCAGATCATAGGCTATCCGAATTGGTGGGGAGAGTGCCCTCGTGGAATAGGAAAGGGAATTGGACGCGAAAAAAGCACACAACTTGGCAAAGGACGTGGAATTGTCAAGGCTCATGCGGCGCAAGCAAATTCATCTACTGGGATTCTAGATTATGGTCCATCTGATGTCAAAGGTATAACTACTGCGCAATGGGACACATTGGTGAGTCTCTTGAACAATATCAAAGTAGGAGCAACTGACAAACTGAGTGGTAAGTGCACTTCTTTACCATGGATTCTTGATACAGGAGCCTCGCATCATATGACTGGCACATTAGCGTGCCTTACTAATATTAAGGATATTATGGGGTGTTCAGTGGGTCTTCCTAATGGTCAACACACCACAACTACAAAGGAAGACAATGTGTTACTTAGTGACACTCTAACATTGACTAATGTTCTTTATGTGCCATCCTTAAATTGCAATCTTGTTTCAGTATCTCAATTGGTTAATGAATCAAATCGAGTTATTGCCTTTAGTGATAAATTCTGTGTTATTCAGGACCACACTACGAGGACGCTGATTGGAATGGGTGAACAGCGAGAGGGGTTATATTATCTTGGTAAAATGGTCACAGCAACAGCTATGTAGACATCATCAACATCAATTTCGCATGAAGTGTGGCATAAAAGGCTAGGACACCTTTCCAATAAAGTTATTGATATGATGTTTAATAGTGATTCTGATAGAATAAATAAATCATACAACCAAGTGTGTGATATTTGTCTTTGTGCAAAACATCCATGGGAAAGCTTTCCCATTAGTAAAACCAAAACATTTGACATTTTCCAGTTAATTCATTGTGACTTATGGGGACCCTACCGAACTCCAACTTTTTGTGGTGCTAGATATTTTTGGTAATAATGATCTTGTTATCTCTGGTAATAATGACGACGCTATTGTGTCTTTTAAAGAATACTTGAGTCATTGTTTTCACATGAAGGATTTGGGAACCTTAAAGTATTTTTTAGGTATTGAAGTGGCTCGAAGTCCTACTGGTATTTTCTTGTGCCAACGAAAATACACTCTTGATATTATTACAGAAGCTGGTCTTTTGGGTGCCAAGCCCGCTAGCTCTCCCCTTGATCCAAATCATCATCTTCCTTTGGTCACCGGGATTCCTCTATCTGATTCAACTCAATACCAGAGACTCGTTGGGCGTTTGATCTATCTTTCTGTGACTCGGCCTGATATTTCTTACAGTGTCCATATGCTCGCCCAATTTATACAAACTCGTGTTCAAGAACATTGGGATGCTGCTCTTCGAGTGGTTCGTTATCTAAAGGGTACTCCCAGTCAAGGGATCATACTCCGCGTAGATTGTGATCTTCAACTCTACGGTTGGTGTGATGCAGATTGGGCTACATGCCCCCTCACACGACGTTCTCTTACGGGTTGGATTGTTTTTCTTGGAAATTCCCCCATTTCTTGGAAAACTAAAAAGCAACACACTGTTTCCCGCTCTTCTGCTGAAGCTGAATATCGCTCAATGGCCACCACCATGTGTGAACTTAAGTGGTTAAAAGGTCTTTTACACTCTTTAGGAATTGGTCACCTTCGTCCTATGTTGCTTTATTGTGATAGTCAAGTCGCACTGCATATTGCTGCCAATCCAGTCTTTCATGAGCGTACCAAACACATAGATATTGATTGTCATTTCATCCGCGATGCAATTTTGAATGGTACTATTACCACTCGTTATGTTAACACATCTAGCCAACTTGCTGATATTTTCACCAAAGCTCTTGGAAAACGACAGATTGATTTTTTTCTTCCCAAGTTGGGCATTCAAAATTTGCATGCACCAACTTGAGGGAGGGTGTTAGCTAATATCTTGGGCTGATTATTCTTATCATTGATTGCTGATATATTAGGCAATTATGTGATTATGAGATTGGCCACGAATCATGTAATCTATTTATGGAGTCAATATTCTTATGCAGATTTGTAGGTAGGAATTAATGAAAATATATTCATACATCTGTATATATACCAATTTGAGATACATGAATAAACAAGGTGATATTTCCACATATTCTGTTAGAAAATTAGCAGAAATGAGGTGTTAGGGTTGGTTTAGGTGGTTTTGGACACCTCTTGGGCTGGCCTTAGGCCCAACAGATTGGGGCAGTCCCTTAGTTATTAGGACAGAAAATAAATGGACTTTACATTCTCAATAGTTCTAACTCCATAAAATATTCTATTTACACATAAAAATATCACAAAAATAATCAAACATATCATTATGATCACCGATAAAAAGAAACTCATACTAATATTTAAAGAGAAAATATAAACAAGAAAAACTCTTAACACAACAAGAACATATTAGTCACACAAAAAGGAAAAACAAAGACTTAATTGATCGAAGAAATTGATTGATTCAAATTGAAGAGCTTTCATGGATAGAGTCTCATATCTTCAAAAATAAATGGTGAGAACTCCCAAAGAAAGACATAAATCTCTATAAAGATGAGTTTTAAAGAAATGATGTATTTTAAAGTAATGAAATTTATTTATTAAATTTTTTATTTATATAAATATTTTTAATATTAAAATAATCGAGTCTCATTATTTTTAAATTACTATCATATTTAAAATACCATATTTTAGGTTCACACATTTTTAATTTATTTAATTTAGTTTAAATTTTAGTTTAGTTCTTAAATTTAAAATTAATTTTATGTCTGTATAATTGAAAAAAGAGAATGTTTAGTCCCAAAAAATTAAGATATATTTTAGTCGTCCAAAAATTTAAAAGTGATATTCTAGTCCACTTAAATTTAAATATTATTTTTAGTCCTACAATTTAAGAATAAGTCATTCAGTTCATAAAGTTGTTTTTACAAAATTTACATTCTAAATTTAGAAAAGAAGATAACATGAACAGTTCACAAATTCCTTAATAATTGTATATTTGAGAAGAAGAGAATGATGTAATTAAATAAAATAAATATAGAATAAAAGTAGATATTAAAATTTTATTTTGGCTGATTAGTTTGGGAGGATAACTATTAACATATACATTGATTTATTATTTTGCATCTGAAATCTTAAGTCAAATTAAAACGTATAACAATAAAAAATCAGCAATCCGTTGTAGTCTAGTTGGTTAGGATATTTGGCTCTCACCCGAAAGACCCGGGTTCAAGTCCCGGCAACGGAATCATCTTCACAATTTTGGAAATTAATTTTTCGAATTTTGTTGTAAGTTCTTTTTATAATAAAATTATATTTATGGTTTTAACTTTACTTTATTTTATATTTATAAATAAATTAAATGGTCATAAAATAAAAATTACTGGAAAAATATGCTATCTTGTTCTTGTTTTGTAAAAGAACTTCGTGAATTTTATTGTAACTTTTTTTATAACAAATTATTAAGGAGAGAAAAATATTATATTTATGGTATTAACTTTATTTTATTTTATATTTATAAATAAATTAAATGTTCAAATTTTTTTTGTAAACTTTTTTATAAAAAATTTATTAAACAGATAAAAATATTATATTTATAATTTTAACTTCACTTGATTTTATATTTATAAATTAATTAAATGGTCATAAAATGCAAATTACTGAAAAAATAGCCTATCTTGTTTTTGTTTTCTAAATGAACTTTGCGAATTTTATTGTACATTTTTTTATAACAAACTATTAAACAGACAAAAATATTATATTTATGGTTTAAAATTTATTTTAATTTATTTTATATTTACAAATAAATTAAATGGTCTCATAATACAAATGGAAAAAGATGCTATCTTGTTTTTTTTAAATGAACTTCACGAATTTTATTGTAAATTTTTTATAACAAATTATTAAACAGAGAAAAATATTATATTTATGGTTTTAAATTTATTTTATTTCATATTTATAAATAAATTAAATGATCTTAAAATAAAAATTACTAGAAAAATATGCTATATTGTTTTGATATAAATAAATTGTAAGTACAAATTCAAGCAAATTATAAAATAATATATGTTTATTAATTATTCTATTATTATAAAATAATAAAGAAAAATAAATAGTGAAAATAAACTGTTCATCAACTTAAAATAACCATTATATTTAAAATGGTCATATACATCACTGTCTGTAACAAAATTACTTTTTTCCTTTTCTTACTATTTAATGGTAATCTCTCTCAACAGATTGTTTATTAAGTTCAACTTATTAAAATAAAAAATCAGACATACAAAATTAATATAAATATTAAATTGTTAAAATAAAATAATATAGTAAAACATTAGTTATAAATATTTCGACAGTTTATAAATCAAGGTGTCTCACAAAGTAAAGAAAGGAAGAAATATGTTAAACTGCATAGGAAGAAGCTCCTTAGTGGAGAGTAAGAAGAGTAGTTGCATATTCCTGAGATTTTGTCTGCTTTCAGTATAAAGCTTTGTCAAAATGTTATTTTTAAGACATATAAAAAAAAAATATTTAAACTGTATTTAACCTCGATTCATGAATTATAAAAGGTGTGAAACTATTAAGTGTAGCAGAACAATAATTAAAAATAATAATAAGTTTTATTTTATTTAATTCCATTACCAAATCATTTGATTTAAGAAAATTCTACATACTAACAATATAAGAAAACAAATATTACATAAAGGTACTAATTTACCCTCAATTAAAATCTATACTACGAGTATAAAAACCAAATATTCAACAAAAGTACTAATTTACCCTCCCTCAAAATTTGTACTAATCTTGCTTAAAATATTGACACATGTCAATTTCATTGAGTTTTTAATCATCTACTACTAACTATATAAGAAAAACAAATATATTAATTTACTCTCATTTAAAATTTTGACACATTCCATTTTTCATCCGAACTACTATTCAATCCATAAAATACAACTACTACTTTTATTGATCTCCAAAATCTACTAATGTACTAACAATATAAGAAAACAAATAGCCAATACTAATTCATCCTCACTTAAAATTTTAACACATGTTTATTTCATTGATTTTTTCAGTCATTTTGCATACTAATTACAACTCAATTGACTAAAATACCTCAACTATTTTTATTAATATACGAAAATGTCACTTATAAAAATCATACTATCGTTCCTAATATACAAAAATGCCACTTAAAAAATATCTACAATTATTATTGTTAAATGACTAAATTTAAAAATTACTTAAATTTAAATAAAACAATAAATAGAAAGATAAAACTGAAAAAAAATGGATATCAAAAGAAAAAAAAATCCTATAAATATAAATTAAATTAACATTTCCAGAATCTCATGTGAATTTTAGCTATTTAAATTACGCTAGAATTACACCATAGTCAGAAAATCTACTAATCTACTAACAATATAAAAAAAAGAATAGTCAGCAAGAGTACTAACTCATCCTCACTTAAAATTTTGGCGCATGTCTATTTCATTGATTTTTTTTAGTTATTTTACATACAAACTACCATTCAATTGACTGAAATACCCTTACTATTTTTATTGATATACAAGAATGTTATTTATAAAAACTCTTAATATACCATCTCTCATTTACAAAAATACCATTCCAAAAATATCTATTATTATTATTATTATTATTATTATTGAAAACACATACGATTACCTGTGTTTTCACAATTTTTTGTGATAACAAAAAATAATAAACCTATAATTATAAAAAGTAAATAATTTTTTACAGTTATAAATAACTTTATTTATTTTATAAATTATTATTTTTTATTTAATAGATAATTTTATTTTATTTTATTTTAAAAAAATAGTTAAATTTGAAAAAAAAATCAGCTAAATTTAAGTAAAATGATAATTTAAAAAAAATAATCCGATGTGAATTGTAGGCTAAAATTACACCGTCTATGACACGAAACTGGTAATAAAATTTTTCCCAAGCTGTCACACACTAAAAGTTCCCGGGAAACACATTCAGTTTCAACCGATTCCTCCTCTCATCTTGCCGTTTCCGCCGCGGGAACCACCGCCATCCGACGGCGATGGTCGTGGCGAAGACATTCGCAAACTTCCTCGTCTCCCTCATGCGCCTCCAATTAGCCGCTATAGAACGGAGTCACTTTCCGTTACGGCTTCTTCTGAGTTGCGGAACCCGCGCTTTAACTTTGCGTGTCTCTGTTCCGTTGACGCCAACCACGTTAATGATGATGGTGGCGTTTTCTCCATCACGCAGTCCACCGATTGCGACGTGGATAACTAGGGGAGAGATTGGTGGAAACTTGAGCGTTAAGGTGGAATGTCTCGAGGATTCAAGTGAACCGTCCCATATGTTTTGTCCGTTACCGTTACGCTGTTTCCGTTTTGGGCGCGCTTTGGTTTTGTGTTCATGTGGAGAGGTTTTGTGCTGTATTGCACTGTGATGGATTCTTCGTCTCGTCTTTCGGTAAATGCTCGTAACTTTTTCTGTTACTGTTTTGTTTTGTTGTTTCTGATTTGTGTGTGCTTTAGTTTCGTGCTTGCTTGGTGTGGTTTTGTGTTGTTTTCTGATAGTGGTTGGTTGGAGTTGCGTCAATACATGGGTTTGTGTTGTGTTGCGTTTAACAGATTGATTCGTCTTCTCTTCTTTATGCTATGTTTGGTTAAAAAGGGAAAAAGATGAAAGAAGAGGGAGGACTTTGAAATTTGAACCGAAGATGCTGTGGGGATTTCAAGTTTGAGCCGTTGTTTTACTTTGCTCCTTTAATAATGTATTGAATAGAACTGGCTTAGATGCATTGCATTTCGTTTGTTTTGTCACGAGATGGTGAAGTTGTCGCTAACAATTTTTCTTTGCTTGATACTAGCTACCAAATATGGGTCTTCCTTCTCCTTCTTCTTGACATTTGTGGTTAGTTAATTGAAACTTTTGAATTTGGCAAATGCTAATGAGCCCCGTGGGAACAAGGGAAAGTATTTAATGAATACGAAAGTTTTGTATGTTGCCAATTTTTAGTGCTGCATTTTCTTTGAGAATAATTTTAAATTCTCTTACATAACTCTACTTGCTTTGTATGGTAAGCATTTATTATTTTTATGATTCTTAAACTAAGTGCATTTATTATTGTAGTTAATATTTTCTTTATAACATTTTAGGAAGATATATAAGTGCATTTCCAGTGCTGGATCATATCTATGATCTTAAGTTTAAGATATATAAGTCTTTCCCATTAAAACGTTGATATGACATAAATTTAAGACCTTGAGTCATAAGAATAAAAAAAAATTGTTTTGAAAACATCAACAATAAAATAAAAAACATTAACTAAAGTGTGGGTTCAAGGGCATCTTCTTTGTAGGGGTCATCATAGTCATAAGTTTAGACTTGGATCTTATAAGACCTATTCATTGGAGTATTTTGAGATGGTATAAAATTGAAGAGCCTTTGAGATTGTTTAGGATTCAAGGTTTAGGGTTTTTGGAAATATAGAGAGCTAATTCTCTAAGGAAACAAATCACTGTAGTTATGGGATGATTTTTAAATACATAATTCTAATATTTATGGCAATATACATATGTAATAAAGAAAAAAAATATAGTAAGGATAAAATAAAAAACTTCCTTAAGTGCATAATAGCAATTTATTATTATGTGTATAATGACTTCTAAATTGTCGGTCCTCTATTGGTTTAGGATTTTTGTCTTTTGTTAATGTATACCAATCTTGTATTATTTTTTAATAAAGAAACTCATGTTAGACATGACTATGCACTTTGATATCTCAGCTGTGCTGACATCCCAAAGTACATCTATCATTTGCCATCACATGAAAAAATATTATTAAAAGAAAAAAATAAAGGAATAATGAATCATGAGTGGAATAGACCAAAACCATGATCAGAAAATAGAAGACAACTTTCAAAGGAAGTTAAACACCCCTATACATAGGAAGTTGGATACCAATCTTGTATATTGTATAATAGAAGTCATGTCTTGTGTTTTATAGAAATTGCCATATTTGTGTGTTTGTCATATTGAATGTGGGTCTTGTGTCTTATCTATAAGCTTAGGCTTCATTAAAAGCATGTTACTGGGTTTGGTGTTTGGCCCATTCTATTGAGGCCCATGAAGTACTTCAAAATAAGTATTTAAAGGGAAAAAATTCCTCTTCCTTACATATGTAACTTGTCTAAACAATGAAGTGATATATGGTTAAGTGGAGGAAACCTTGGTTAGGTCTTCTACAATTTTTGTGAATCTTCAAGAAGGTTTTAATCTCTAGTAATGGCTTTAAGAGGTATGTATGATTTGCAGTAAACTGCTCTGTATCTGATGTTGTAGTTATATGCTATGTTTGACAGTTTATAGTGAAATGTAAGGGAATTTAGTGTAAAACAGAACTAAAGAAGTCACTTTCTCTTGTTTGAATGTTCAACTAAGGAAAACATGGCGAGTTTTCTTTCCTTTTGTTTCAAAGTTAAAATGAATTGAAGAGAAATTATTTCCCTTATTCAAGTATAGCTATTGCTCAAAATCTTTATTTAGAAGAAAGGAAGGGAGGATATGTTGCAGTCATTTCCACATGCTTGAGTGTTATAGTTAAACTAACGGGAGATAATTTGAAGGAAAGAGCTAGACAATTTTGATAAGGCAGCCAACCAAAGAGAACAATACTATTGATTGGGGGTCCAAGTTCAAAATATCCTAGCCTTGCAAAAATTGCATTTAGAATCAGTAATTTTTTCTTGAAGAAAACATTTCCACTGGAGGAAGCCACAGAGTCCTTGATTGTTTCCCTTATGTAATTTAGGGTAAATATATTGTCTATTTCTTAAGTTAACCCTACATATTTTTTTATCTGTTAACAGTCCTAAAATTTTGTTTAATGCAGGGCTTAGTTTGATTTTCAGTATCTCGTGCTTAAGTTATACTAGATTTAACTAAAGTAATGTGTTCACTTAAACTAAATTTCATTAAGGTAAGATCAGAAATGGATATAATTTAAGGGGTTAAATGTATTTTGTTGTCTAATTTGGAGTGGAAGGATTTCAGCGCCTCCTCCTTCCTTTTTCTTCCTAAAATTTTGAAATATTTAATTACAAATATTTATCTTTGTTCTGTTTCAAATATCCAACACCATTCATTATATTGATTGTGGTTGAAACAATCATTATTTAACTTGTAGGAATTGATGGACATGCTGTATGTGAAGGTCCAATTGAGCAGGTGGTCAGAACAGAGACTAGAGAAGCTGAAGATTTATTGAAAAAATTGGATATTCTGGTGGGTTATCCCTACTAGATTTATGTTTTTGGAGTCAAGTAAATAGATATAGAGTATGCTACACACCTCCCCTTAGGCAGTTTATGAAGCCTATGTAAATTGCAAACACATTATCTAGTTTTGGAATTTGTGTAAACTTTTTTCATATCGTGTAATACTCATTGCATAACTTTTTCTGACACCCTTAATAAACAACTAAATGCAGGGCTTAGTGTAATATGAAACCAGAGGAGGTGTTGTCACAGGGTTCACAAACTTGAGACTTTGATGTAATTTACTAAGAATTTAATTGCAGTACATTAACTGTGTAAGGGTTACACTGATGTGCAATCATGGATTTCCAAATAATCGAAAATTGAGTCCTTCTGTTGTAACTACTTTAAAAATCACGTCTAGGAAGATTTGTAATTGGTTGACTGTGCAAAACATTTATACCGATAGATATCAAAATTAAACTCCCTACTTATGGGATTAATTTTTATTTGGTTCCTCCTTTATGACCTGTAATGTTTGTTCTTCAATATCCTTCTGTTAGTCTGACATCTGATATTTAAGAACAATGGCACATGATTTTTGGATGTACCAAAGAAATTGTTTAATTGGACATTTAAAAAGACTACTGTGATGTGTAGGATTAAAAGCACCATGCAATGATTTTTCTTGTTTCGTTTTTTTATACCAGTTAAGCAATTTTAGTTCTATATATCATAGAGGTCTTTCAAATGACCAATGATAAGATTTTTGGCATTTTAAAATCTTGTAATTGAATGACTTAGTTGTGTAAGTAGAAAAAATAAAAGACTTGATTGGAACAAAAGAATACTGTGGGACTAAAACCTCCTAATGGGACAGTAACCTTTTCCAAAGGGGTGCCAATCTGAGGAAGTATATATAGTGGGACTTTTGATAGGAAATTAATTTATGTTATTGTACAATTTGAAATTTTTATTTTCTTCCTTTTCAATTAATGAACTGGGTAGTGGGTACAAGTTTTCTAATATTTTTATTTTACCTCAAGATATTGGCCTACTAGGCTACTATATATCTTTTACCTCATGTATTTTCTTCATTAATTGTTGCTGATTGGCACACTGTCTATATTTTTTACCCTCACACTGTACTCTGTTTGGGTTTGACTTGAACATTCTATAATGTACATAAAGTAAAATAACGTTCTTTATTGTCCTCATGCAGAGTCCTCCTTTGTCAAGAAATTCAGCTCGTGGAATATTTTGCTCCCGGTCCCTCAATCTAAGGTCAATTAGTGCCATTGGATATGACATGGACTATACCTTGGTGCATTATAATGTGAAGGTAATGATGAAATTATAGTTTCTTGATAATCTAAAAGTACTTAAAGTTAATGTTTTTTAGAATTTGAGTTTAAGGCATTACTTAATTTTACAAAGCTAATTTGTAAGATGAAGACTCCTTAAGCGCCAAAAGAATATTGACCATGTGAGATCTCCACTATGTTATATAAGTTTGTGAACCATTATATTTTAACTACTATGCTTACACATATAATGTAATGTTCACTTGTACTACATGTCATGCATATAAATAAAAACAATTACAAGTAAACTCTGTAGTTTAAGAATTAGGTTATACGGACTGACTGTGGCATCACGATGTTTTTAATGAATGTTCTCTTTGGCATTTGTTAATGTACCTGTTCATTAGTACTGTGGTAATTTTCTCTATAATACCCCAAGTCTCCAAGCTCTTTCTGTCTGGTGTTTGGAATATGAGATATTTGGATGGAGTTATCCAAAAAGCTCAAGTTAGCAGCGTGCCTCTCGGTAATAAATACCAAATGAACAGTATAATTACCTGGAAATCTTAACCAAGTTTTATTGGGCATGGGTCGTCCTTGGGCCTTACCTCTAGGTCATTGTGTGTGTTAATCCTACTTTATTGAGTGATTAGCTCTCTTTGATTAAGCACCTCAATGCATTACGCATTTGAATATTGGGCCAGTCACCAAAGGCAGAACTCTTTGGGTATATCACGTATTATTAATTTTGACAATTTACCACATGAGTAGTGGTACAAATTATTTTCTCCTCATGGGGCTTAAAGTTGTTTTTTTCTTATTTATGTTAATATCATTTTGCTTTGTACATCAAATAATAAGTATGCAAGAGGTTATTCAGTGTTGTTTTTTGAAACTATAGGTTATTTAGTTTAAGTATCTTTTTAGTTGAACTTCTACTATATGAATGTGTCTCTTAATAGGCTTGGGAAGGGCTGGCCTATGACTACTGTATGGAAAACCTCAAGAAAATGGGTTTCCCTGTGGATGGACTTACATTTGATCCAGACCTGGTAACATGTCATCTTTGGCAAGCTTAAGCATTTTGTGATTCATTGGATTGAATTAATATTATCTCTGGTTTTTCCATGTGACATTTACATTCCATTAAATTGTTCAGGTTATTAGAGGTCTTGTCATAGATAGAGAGAGAGGTAATTTGGTTAAAGCCGATCGATTTGGTTGTATAAAAAGAGCCATGCATGGAACCAAGATGTTGTCTACTCAAGCTGTGAGGTAAGTGCTGAGCATCTTGACTCTGAATTTTTATTATAGAAATTCATAGAGTCTTCTCGCCAATTTGTTATATGAACGAAGCCTGCAACAAGTAACAACTTCTTAAAGTAGATGCCTCTTTAGGAGATAATGATTCTGTGGTAATTCATTTTTATTATATATGGAAGTTAATGATGAAATATGGAAGCTTTTATGATGCTATCATGTATTCAGTCTTATTGAAGTCAAGGTATACCTCCGGGCTTACTGGTTCCGTGTCTCATTCTTTAAACTGAATTAAAGCACTACTTGTGCATCTTAAATAATTCTATGAATCAACTACTTTTTCCGCTAGAAAATCATAGAACCAACTGGTAAAGATATAATGAAAAACACAATGAAACAAAGATCTTTTATTGTCTCTGCCAAGTAACTAACTTTCTTCCACTCAGTTTCCACCAAGGTAGTTAAAATCAAGATTATTGTTCGAATTGTGGTGGGTTCACAAAATTGTAAATCTTGGGTCCGTGACACAAATTATAGATTTTACTTTCTACAAAAATATCACACACACATATACATATGTATGTATATGCACACACATCTGTGAAAATGACATAAATTATTAAAATAAAATCAATCTGTGAGTGTGAACATTTTCGACCAACAACGAAGTGGAAGAAAATCTGTTGATGTCTTCAGTCTGCGAGTGCCACTCTGATGACTTAGGTATGTGGCTGTAGTTTTTGAACTTCATAAGGAGGAGAAGAGATGCATGTGAGGTGAAGCAGTGCCTCTAATGAATATCTTAATTGTACATTTAATTGAATTTGGGTGAAGATATGCACATTCACGCAAGCAATGCAAGTTGCATGAAGAGATGTCTGTAAGTTGCGAGTGCCTTAATTCAGTTTTGTTTTAATTGAAACTCGTTCAGTCAAGAAGGTAAACAGTGCAGCAGAAAACACCCTTAATTTTTATTTGGGTTTGAATTTTTTGTTTTAATTGAAACCCTCATCCATCAGGAAAGAGAACGTGTATTTGCAGCTGTCAAAAAAGGTGAATTTTAATTGTATTAATTTTTAATTGAATGGTGTTGTTGTGGCTGACAACTCACAAGGTAAATTTTTAATTGCATTAACTTTGAATTAGATTTAGATTTTATTTGAACTAAATCCAGTCACCCAAGATGGGGCACAAGTAGTTCAGGGGACAATACAAAAAAAAAATTAATTAGCTCTAAATGTAGCAGTATTGCAACTCTTCATCAACGTAGCTCGGTTGCAGCTTCTTTGTAAACTTAATTGTGTTTGATGGTGGGGTCTCATTTCCCTATGTTGCCAAGTTTGAGTCTGGTGGTTCAGGTGGTGGTATCTTTCCTAGTTGCAGGTGATTTCTTCCCTTTTCAACATCAGCAATGTATGGATGCCGTCATCAACACAATGGCCACTTTTGCTAAGGCTACCCTAGAAAAAAGAACCTTTTTTGTTGTGTTCTTTGTGGTTTATTTGATTCCCCCCTCCATTTTCTCCTGCAATGTTCTTTGTTTTCTTGGATCCAATCCTTGTTCTTTAGAGATTCTATTTTAGTGCTTGGTATCAGGTTTCTCCCATACTAAAAAGCTTTAAATTTTGGTTGTCTCTAAACCTAAAGATACTCCATCTTTAGTCTCTTTTTCTTTTTTTTCATTTATTCTTCTTCTGTTGTTCTCGATCCATCCATCACTTTTAATTCTTCTCTGATGCCATGTTTCTCTCCTTGCTGTCCTTAGTCATCAGCTTTATGTCTAGTTATTTTTTCTTGCTTCCTTTCATCCGTTTTTGTTGTATGCACCATTGGTTCTGCCTATAGTGGAATAGCTCTATCAGGCTCATTGCAGAAGCATTCACCACACAATGATAATCCAATAATAGAGAAAGAAATCCGCAAACAAAACTGATATAGTGTAAACTAAGGAAGAACAAGAAAGAACTACACATAGAAAATACCTTGGTTCTATTAAAGTGCTAACGAACTTCAATCCACATCCATGACATAATTCACTATGAATAGTGTTACAACTTTAAGTTTCTCTCTCAATGAACTCACAATTTTTTGGTTTACTGTTGAACAACAACTTAGTTAACAATAACTTTTGTTGCGGGTTTCTATTTATAAAACATAACTACTGTAACTAATTTTCGTAAAACATGCATAAATGAGCAGAGAATACACGTGAATAGTGCCTTTTACTACTAAGTTGAAGTGTCGTGTAGGCAGTTGCTCTAGATGATACTAGTCTCAATAGAAGCTAAAAGACTAGATGTTATACTAAGACTATCCACTTTGGTACAAGAAGATATACATCTTCTACTAGATGGTCTAATGAAGTTAAATAGTGTAGGGACCTTAACATTGACTCTTCTCTTGAGCTTCATCTTTGCCATTGTTTCTTGCTCTTTAGGTTTTTAATCTTGAAGATACCCCCCAAACTTCGGTTGTAACAACTTTGTAGAAATATAAGATAGATATTCATACAAATGAATCCTTGTGTGTCATGAGCACATCAAAGGAACATATTATATATTGATTGTACAATACATTACATTGAGATTGGCCTAGGTCTATATATTGAAAATACATCTTACAGTCTTGCTCTACGGTATTTAATCTTGAAGATACCCCCAACCTTTGGTTGTAAGAACTTGAAGAAACCTTCTCAAAGGAAAAAAAGAAGTGTGGCATTTTGGTTGCTTTTCTTTCAAGAAAACCACCAATTGAGATTGCCTCCTGTCAATGCCATCCAAACCAAAGATAAATCTTCCAACTCATACTCCTAAAACCATCAAAGAACTTATCTAAATTGATCAACCACCAATAGGCATTCACCACCACATCAAATGTTGGAAATCATGCTTCCATCAAATTATGGAATCACTTTCAATACCCCACAACTCCTAAGACTGAAGCTTTGATGTTGTTGAAAATCTCACATCGATTTGAAATATGACCAAATTATAGTATATAAATGAGTAAAAACCTCATCTTACAAGTCAATTTTATATGATTGAGTTATAGTTAAAGTTTACTTTCTAAGATGGTATTAGAGTCTATCCTAATAGCGCTTGTTGGGCCTATGATGTCAACCATTATCAAACCGCTATTGTACCACCCTTGAATATCTAGTCTCACACTCGAGATATCTTGAAATATGTCAAAATTATATAATATACGTGAGTGCAAACTTCTCCTTACACATCATTTTTGTGAGGTTTGGATTCCACTTTCTAAGAGATACCATTTGATAGAACCAACTAGTAAAAGAGAGAAAAATGAATAAACACTCAAGAAACTAAGAGCTTTTAGTCTCTACCCGCCTACTATTATAGGACATCCATTCTCCTATTTGAGTTAAAGTATCATAGACTCTAGTTTATCAGAGAATATCCTATATAATTATTCATATTAAATATTTATTACTAATTCAAATCTTATTTATTTTTTATTGATCATTTAGATTATATAACCTTATTCGTTCTTATATTTGAAATCAATTTAATAGTTTAAGTTTTCCCTCTATTTTTACCTTATTTTATGTGTGGAAGGGAGATATATGGGAGTGAGCTGGTGGACTTGCGGATAGAGGGTCGATGGGTGTTTTTGAGCACATTCTTCTCCGTGTCGGAAGCTGTGGCTTACATGCAGGTACAAGTCAATTGCTATTGAAAACCACTTAATTTTTGTTGTATTTGTATTCAACTACAAATTGTGTAGTAACATTTTGATCTTAGTTTATTTATTCTTTTCAAATTCTAACAAAGGGTGATATGTATTAGTTTCTTAAAATTGACAGCTATTACTTGTTAAGAGGAAAAAGGTTTTAGTATGCATATAAGCTTGGCCCATATGCCCCTAGTAATAAAAATGAGCCACTACACATTGTAGTCTATCCAATTACAGTTTACTCATATATTTCTCTATCTTCTTCTTCTCTCTCTCTCTCTCTATATCTAAATGGTATCTAGAATTGAGTAGTGGTTAGAGCAATTGTCAACAATTTCTCTCCGTTGTCCTAAAAAACAAGCTACCACCAATAGTCATAAAGGAGGCCAACCAAGACTATTGGGGTGTTGAATAGGTTTTTAGTGGTTTGAACATTATTCAAATTTTACTGAAGGGAGATAATTTCTTTAGGGTTGGGGGTTCTTGCAAGACTAGTGCCTGGCTTCCCTCAAAACGCGGCTACACCTCTCTATGTTGATAATACTAATGCCATTCAAATTGCAGCCAATCCCGTCTTCCATGATGGCGCTAAACATATTGAAGTGGATTGTCATTCCATTTGTGAGGCTTTTGATACTCGTATTGTCTCTCTTCCCCACATTTCCTTGCAACTTTAGCTTGCCGATATATTTACCAAGGTTGTTCCCCGTCCTCGACACTAGTTTCTTATTAACAAATTGATGTTCCTTGACCATCCACATCAATTTGAGGGGGAATGTTAGGCAATGAGTCTGTTGGACCATTATTGTTATTTTCCTAAAAATCTGCTGCTCTGTTATATGTTTATAATAATTGCAAATATTAGGATTCCTAATTTAGGTTGTAAAAATCAGGACTTAGGATCAATTATCATTAATAGTGGTAAATGCTATGTATTATTTAAGGAGATGAATAGAGGAGTGAAGGGCAATGAAAAGAGTAGGCCTATTTCGTGACAGTCCTAGTGGCGCCTGATGTGGGTATTTGCTTCAAATTGATATTTTCTTGTCCAAAACATGCTCCCTTGAGTTCTTGTTTGTTTTCTTCCACTAGAATTGCTCCCTATTCATTTATTTCACACACTTAAACAAAGATATTAGAGGTAAAATAAGTATTCAACAACTAAAATACAAAATAATACAAAACACAATAAACTTGAGGATAAAACAAGATAAAAGCTAGGAAAGAGTTGATTTATTAATGACAACAAACACACAAAAATAGGTAGAAATGGACGTTATCAAAAGTCATAATAGCAACCACTTATATCGTTGTTTGGTGAATCTATTGAATTGGCTTTTGCATTTGGATAAGAGAAACATATGGGTGATTGATGAATACTTGTCCTATGAAACTACAATGTGTCAACCATGCTTTAGTACGTTATACGCGGTTTTCTATGAAAGGACAAAACATATATCAAGATTAGGGACCAACTAGCAAATGTGTTTACCAAAGCTTTAAATATGGTGTTATTAATTGCTAGAATGTAATCAACTATTAAAAATTTTTAAGAAATCAACCGTTACATAATCTCGAAAATTAGGATGATTGATTCCTAGTTATTAGGTGTTTTTGTTATAATTGATTTTCTAAAATAAGTATAAATACATACTGTGTGGTCTGCATTAGACACATAATACATTCAAAACATATACAATTTTATAGTAATTTTATTTGTAGCAAGTTGGACATTGTCAACATCTATGCTCAACTTGAGGGGAAGGTTAGAAATATATTGTAGTCTATCCCGTTACTGTTTGCTCATATGCTTTTCTCTCTCTACTGTCCCCACACTGCCTATTATGAATCCGTGTAGTTTAGCAGAACAGAGTGCTTTTCTTTTACTTTTTATTGGTCACCTAGGGATTTTAAATGATTATTTTAGATTAGTTGATAGGTCCAAATGAGAGTTTTGAAATATTAGCGTGAGTTTTAACATGAAGCAACTCTTTTAAGCCTAAGCCGGTTTAGTCTAGTTTATTCTTGTCTTGTGACTAACATTATCTATATTGTAAGCATCTATTTTACGCATTCCACTTTTAATCTAATTCAAAGTTTGCTGGGATGGGATGAGACTTTATTGATATGATGTGATTATTTTTAGATGGTTGACATATTGGATGATGGGATTATACCAGCCAATCTTGGATACTTTGATTATAAAGGGCTTTATAAGGTAGTGTGCACATATCTTGATAAAACTATATTGAATACAAATATTGTTTTCTCCTCACCTTTGACTTGACTTTCAGGCTATGGGAATAGCCCTTGTCACAGCACATCTAGAAGGTCACCTCAAGGTGAACACATACACATGTTTTCATTATCTAGGATGACGTATTTATGTGAACTCTATTAACTTACTGTATTTATCTAGAATGAGATTATGTCCAACCCTGAACAATTTGTGGAGCTCGATCCAGAATTGCCCGTCACGCTTTTGGATCAAAAGGAGGTATTACTTATGTTAATCATTGTTTTGTGTTGCAGGTAATATTCTTCTTCTGCTCCTTACTTTGTTATCTTCATGAAACAGGCCGGAAAAAAGCTTGTCCTCATTACCAATTCAGATTATCATTATACAGACAAAATGATGCGTTATTCCTTTAATAGATTCCTTCCTAGTGACATGGGTTGGCGAGATTTATTTGACATTGTAAGTTCTTGGAGACTATAAATGCTATATGAAGTTACCCTCTTGATTGTGGAGGAATGAAAGATACCATTTTCTTTTAACTTTTGAAATAAACCTTGCATAAATTGATATGACTCTTGGTCATGAGTAGATTGTTGTCTCAGCAAACAAACCAGAATTCTTCCAAATATCACACCCCATGTATGAGCTGGTGACAGATGAGGGTTTGATGCGTCCATGCTTTAAGGTTCAAATTGGTAGGTTCTCCCTGTCCCACATAGTATGTTTCATTGCCTTTTCACAAAGTGTACATTGTTCTTATTTTTGGATAAAGAGCAGTACATCACATGTGACTTCAAACTTTTCTTTTGTTGTTTAAAATATCTAATCAAGAATTTTATCTAGAACACAATTCCTTACTTCTATTGTTTAAAATAAAAAACAAGAACAAATTGGAAAAGTAATGAATGAATTTACTTATCTTTATATGGAAAGTGTTGTAAATAGCAAATTGAGCAAATTGAGTAATGAATGAATTTACTTGAAAGGAATAATCTGAAAGAAAGAGGATTTTACTGTTTTTTTTTTTTAATTCACTTAAAACAGTACATTAACTTCTCTATTTATAGAGATCTCAAACCTTAAAGTAATAATTACAAGAGATCTCTAGAATCTTCTAAGAGCTTCTAATAACTTCTAATAATACATTTAAATATACTACCAACAACTTTTAATATTGCATTTAATATTCAACTAACAACACTCCCCCTCAAGTTGGTGAATGGATGTCTATCATTCCCAGCTTGCATGTGAGATTATGAAATCGCTCAGTGGAAAGACCTTTCGTGAACAAATCTACTAACTAAAGTCCAGGTGGGATGTAGGAAGTAGTGATAAGGCCACTATCCAGTTTCTCTTTAATAAAGTGTCGATCTATCTCTATGTGTTTAGTCCTATCATGTTGAACTAGGTTGTGAGCAATGCTAATGGTTGACTTATTATCACAATAAAGGTCATAAGTTCTTCACATGCCACTTTAAGATCATTTAGGATAATTCTCATGCATAGCAATTCACACACCCCTTGTGCCATAGTTCGGAATTCAACTTTTGCACTAGACCTTGCAACAACATTTTGTTTCATACTTTTTCAAGTCACCAAATTTCCACCCAAGAACATGCAGTATCCTGAAGTGGATTTTCTATCTATGATAGACCCTACATAATCCGCATCAGTATACACTTCCATTATTAATTTTTCATTTCTCTTAAACAGTAATCCCCTTCTTGGACTTTTCTTCAAATATTCAAGGATCTTGTTTATAGCCTGTAAATGTCTCTCCCTTGGATCATGCATGAACTGACTTACAACACTCACAACGTAGGCTATGTCTGGTCTGGTGTGAGCTAAGTAGATGAGTTTCCCAACTAGGCTTTGATATTGGCCTTTATTTACTGTAGAACTGCCTTCATCACTCTCAATTCTATGGGTTTGTTCTATAGGAACTCCAGTAGTCTTGCAATTAATCATACCCGTTTCTTTGAGAAGATCAATAACATCCTTTCGTTGGGAAATAAATATGCCTTTCTTTGAGTAAGATACTTCTATCCCAAGAAAGTACTTCAATTTTCCTAGATCTTTCATTTCAAATTGGGCAACAAGCTTTTCTTTCAAGATTTGTTTCTCATGTTCATCATCTTCTGCAACAATCATATCATCAACATAGACCAAGAGTAGTGTAAGTTTACCTTCTTGGGAATGTTTGATGAACAAGGTATGGTCACCTTGACTTTGTCGATACCCCCTGGAGATCATAGCCTGTGTGAGTCTACCAAACCAAGCACGAGGGGACTGCTTAAGCCCATATAAAGCTTTCTTCAACCTGCACACTTTATTCCTTCCTTTAGTAGATCAAAAACCTAGAGGAATTTTCATGTATATTTCTTCCTCTAAATTTCTAATCAGGAAAGCATTTTTCACATCAAATTGTTGCAATTCCCAACCAAAATAAGCTGCCAATGAGAGAATGATTCTAACTGTATTCATCTTTGCCACCGGAGCAAATGTTTCCTCATAATCAACACTATAAGTCTGAGTATATCCTTTGGCAACTAACCTTGCTTTGTAACAGTCTAATGTGCCATCTGATTTATACTTTAGACTAAAAACCCATTTGCATCTCTGACTTTTTATCTAGTGGCTTGTCAACAATTTTCCATGTTTGGTTCTTTTCTAAGGCACTCATCTCTTCATTCATGGCTTGAATCCAATTCTCGTCTTTCAATGCTTCTTGAATTGATGTAGGGACTCTAATTGCATCAATGGCAGAGAGAAAACTTTGGTGCTGCATAGAAAGGTGTTTAGTGGTCACAAAATGAGAGATAGGATACTTGGTACAAGACCGAGTTCCTTTTCTCAAAGCAATGGGCAAGTCATCAAGGTCAGTTTCACAGTTACTATTCAAAGAATTTTCCAAAGGTTTACGGGTATCAATAGAAGGACTACTTACCCTTGGTTTAAACAATTGAAGTTGTTCTTGGATAGAGTTAGGTTGCTTTTGTCGCCTTTGGTATTGTATACCGAAAAAACTCTCTAGATGACTAGAGTTTGAAGATGACCCTGACTCTGTATTGTTCGGAGCAATTTTAGAGACATCCATAGAAGATGTTTCTGGAGAAGTATTAGGAGAACCAAGAGTATTATCAGAATGAGATAGTTCCTCTATGGAAGGTACAAAACATGACTCAAGAGATTCAAAAGACCCAACTTCAAAAGAACTCTCCCCCTGAAGCTGAGGACACGTGTAAAAAGATTTAGTTTCATCAAAAGTAACATCCGTGGAGGTGAAAAACTTTCGACTTGGAGGATGGTAACAACGATATCCCTTTTTATTAGATGCATAACCAATGAAGATGCATTTAATAGCTAGGAAACAACTCATTAAAATTACAAATGGTGATAGTGTTCCTGTATGCGATTTTAAAATATGAATATTCTTCTGTATTGAAGGATGTTTTGTATTTCCTATAATAGGCCACTAGTCTTATCTTTCAACAAAAGCATACAAAAGATTTGAACTAGTCTGTAACCTTTTTTCTTCTTATTATGTATTTCAAGACCTTAGCATAAGGAAGACAATTTAAATTCCTTAGGAGTAGAGTCAATTGTGGCCACACATGGACTATACCACATCTAGGTCTTTTTGATTGACTATATCACTGATTTGGCATATGAGGAATTCACAAGGTTTAAGAAGCAGATTCATATTGACTCTTCTACACGCATCATTAGAAAATATGTTAGATTAGTGGGAAACACTTTGAACAAATCTATGCATAATGGTATGACAAATTTTGTAGGTGCTTAAGTGTTTTTATGTTAACTCACGACCTAGTAAAGTGACATCTATTATTCAAGTCGATGTGAGATTTCCAATACACCCCCTCACAAAACCGACTTGTAAGATGAGGATTGCACCCACTTATATATTGTGAATTGGCCTTATCTCTAGTCGATGTGAGATTTCCAATACACCCCCTCATTCCGAGGTAAATTCATCTCGTGTGTGGGACTAGAAATTAGTGGGTGGTCCGTTAGCGGCCCGATAGCGGGTTATAAATGGGATTTAAGTCTACTCCACAAAACCGGCTTATAAGGTGAGGATTGCACCCACTTATATTATTGTGATTTGGTCTTATCTGTGGTTGATATGGGACTTCCAACACAAGTTATTTGGAAACCTCCAATGGTTATTGGATTAAAGTCAATACGAATGGAGCTACTAGGGGGAGTCTAGGTTTAGCGGCTTGTGTTGCCATTTTCAGGAATAGTAGAGGAGAATATATTGGTAGTTTCTCATCTTTTTCAGGAGTTCAGAATGTTGTTATGCTGAAATTATGGGAATCATACATGCGGTGGAATATGCTTGGAATGCAGATTTTAGAGAGCTTTGGATTGAATGTGATTCAACTTTTGTCTGTTTAGCTTTTACATCCCTTTCTGTTGTTTGGTGGAAACTTAAAGGAAGATGGTGTAAATTCAGTTGTGTAAATCCATGGATTTTAAAGTTTCTCATATTTTTTGGGAAGGTAATCACTTTGCAAATAAGTTGGCAGCTTTAGGCCTATAAAACAAAGAAAGTTTTAAATGGTACTCGGTTTTGCCTCCTTCAATAAGTTTAGATTTTTTTCATAATAGGATTCTTCTACCTATGTTCAGATTTGTTTGGGTTTTCTTGGCAGTTTGTTTTTTTATTCATTTTTCTTCCCATATTCAGAATTGTATAGGCTTTTTGGGAAGTTGTTTCATCTGTTTTACATGGGTTTGGTTTGGTCCCCCTTGTCTTTTGTTTCTTCGTTTTTTGTTGTTTAATAAATTTGTATGTGGTGGCAAATAACATATGTCCTTTAAGGTGTCAGCATAGCTGAAATGTCAAAGTACATAATGATGCCTAACATAAGTTTTATTTAAAAAATAAATTAGGATTTTCAGTTATTATGTCTGTATGTATTCTATTTAAGAGCAAATTCTCCTCTATGATCAGAAACAATTTTCCTAAGGAAAAAAGACTGCCCTATTTGAAATGGAAAGTCTTGGAAAATTCAAGTATCTCTTCATAATAGAGGTTGCTTATTCCAAAAGGCAATGACTTTGAATGTATCATGGAGAATGCAATGACTTTGAATGTGCAACTTTGGAGTTATTTTTAGGATGTTTTAACTTTGTGTTGTACTTTGTTACCATATTCCGCAGGTGGTTTGTACTCAGGAGGGAGTGCAAAGATGGTTGAAAGTTCCCTGAATATACATGGCAATAACATACTTTACATTGGAGACCACATTTACACTGATGTTAACCAATCCAAAGTCAATTTGCAATGGCGAACAGCATTGATATGTCGGGAATTAGAAGAAGAAGTGAGTACAATCTGTTGACGCAGCAACTTTTGTTAGTGTAGTTTATGATCAATTAAATTTGGTTACCTTACACAGTTTTTTTTTTTATGTTGTGAATCATGTCTACTATATTGAGCAATTATAATGCTTCAAATGCTCTCCAAAACTGAAAATTTCTTTGTGCTTTATCAAATGCTACAAATTCAGTATAATGCCTTAATTCATAGTCGAGGTTATAGACAATCACTGTTGGAGCTTATAAATCAAAAGGAAGTTGTTGGTGATATCCTTAACCAACTACAACTAACTCTACAGAGGCGAAGTAAAAGGCTTAATGCTCAGGTAAGTTTCGTCCTTTACTTCTCAAAGGCACTGTTCAGTTATAGAATCTTGTAAAACTAGAAAGTAGGAGTGCTTTTTAATTTACTTTTCATGTATCCTTAATTACATTCTACTAAAAATAGGAAGTAGAGAGAAACTAGATTTGCTAAAAGAATTTTTTTTATTAATGTTAGTGAGTGATAACGAAAATACCCATTATATAGGGTGAGAAATCTGGCCAACTATCTAACAAACAACTAATAGTTAATTATATTGTTGTCCAGCTTTTGTAAAGCTACTTTTGGGGTGTACCCAGTCTAGGGATTAAGAGTTAGATTGTAGCTATTCCTTGCTATGTACTTCTCTAATCTTTTCATTTATCAAAAATACATCACCGAGAAAAACTGTGATAAAATCATAATATCCCAAAATAGGAAGAGAAGCATGATACAAGGTGAGGTTCAAATCAATAATTTGTTTATGTTTTCTTTCAACTATACCATTCTCATGGTGCGTATGAGAACAGATGAGCTGTGAGAAATACCATGATTAGATAAAACGGTAATGAATGACCAATATTCTCCACTCCAATCAAAGTGCACATTTTTTATTTTTGAGTCGAGCTGTAATTCAATGATTGGCTTAAAAGTTTTAAAGACAAATAGTGTACAAATAGTGTTTCAAATTTAGACTATGTAGGAAAAATCTAATTGAACCTTGAATAAGCATCAGTCAAGGACAAAAAAAATTATATTCTGCGTCAGAGGTAATTCATTAATATCTGCTCTGAGAATTTGTATACATATTGATTTTTCTAATTCTACTGTGAGAATTCATATTGAATTTTTTGTTGTTGAATTTGCATTGTGTTACTTGTTATATTTTCTTAATTGAACAAAGATAAATTTAATATGAATATTTATTCAAGACTGCAAAGTTATATTTCTATTAATACTGATATTAAGATTTTTCATATGTTTTAAAGACCATTGCTGCAACTGACATGGACAATGAAAATCTTAGTCAAAGCATGAAGAAATTACTTGTCGTTATGCAAAAACTAGATGGAAAAATTGCTCCAATGCTAGAGGCAGATGGAGCTCTCTTCAATAAAAGGTAAGTTCAAAGAAGAGGCCTGTTGATATACAAATTCTTTATATACTAAGCTATTTTTTATTTCTGCCACAGATCATCTATACACACACACACACACACACATATAGCTTATATAGCTTATGTATACTCAGCTGTACCCTTGGTTGGATAATGGACCTGAGTTCCTTAAACCTTAAAGTAGTTGCTGTTTTCTAGAAATGCCATATGCAGGTCCTGTTCTTGGTCAAGGGTATTGTTGGAATGGAAGCTCGTTCATTGCCTGCCTCAATTCTTAGGATATAATTTATATTTGTAAGTTGAAAATATGGAGAATTCTTTTCAATGAATATACCAGGCAGTCAGTCCTCCTTTTTATAAATGGGAACTACATCAGATGATATCGTAAAATAGGGAAACTATATCCTAAACAAAGGCAAGAAAATATCACAACAATGAATTGCAAAAATAAAGGCTAAACTAAAAAGGAACAAAATAGTTACTAGCTATTCATGGAAACAAAATAAATACAACTTTATTGGTGGGGTATTAAAGCGTTTAACTCTTCTAGAACTTTTTCCACCCATAACACCTGACAAATTCGATGAGTCATTGTCTAAATCAGCTTCTGCATTGATTCGTGCTATTACAGGTTTTTTTTTTCTTCACCAACTACCAGATTTCTTCCAACAAGACTGCTATAGCCTGATGTTGATACTCAGTCTATTAATACTTCCAACCTAATTTGCATCCGTGTATGATAGGAGCTTAGTTATTATGAGATGTCTTAATTCCACATCGAGTAATATAAGATGCTTGATAGAAAATATAAGTATTTGATTATTTTCTCATAATTAAACTAGTTTTCTTCGGTGGGTTGCCCAAGTGCTTGGGTACTTATCAATTAATATTATAATTGGTTGTAAGTGGTGACCAGCAATGACAATGCTTGTAGTCGCATCACCTCCAGAAACGCCATGTGCCACCATCAACATGAGCACATATGACCCACACCCTGTTCCAGAGACACCCACTTGTCGCTGCTGCTACCGAAGACAGGCTTGCAGAGATCCCTAGTGCCATCCCAAAAGGTGTTGTCATCTGGTTTGGCTCAATTTTGAGTAGATCTTAGTTTTCTTGTCCTCTTAGCAAACTGCTCTTTTAACATTTGCTATTTATGTTTTCTTTTTCTCAATGGTTGAGGCGAAATTTAGTCCTAATTATCTTCCAAATGTGGTGGGTCCCTATTGATTTGATGGCTGAAATTATACAGTGGGGAGCCAACATATTCGGAGGATTCTAAAGGATGGTCAAGATCATACCACATCAATGGTAGAAAATGACCCTAATTTTGAGATAATGGACATTCATTGATCCTCGATGTGGCATTCCATGGTTCCTGAAGGTCGTTGTATTTCAAGAAGAACTCAAGTAAATATTTAATATGCAGACCAGGCCAATTATTGATTGATAGACACCAACTAGTGGGTACTGCTCATTTATTTGAGGGAACCTAGTTACTTGGAGAATTGAAAAATAACTTGTGGTTGCTAGGAGTTGTGCAGAAGTTCAGTTCAGATCCATGGCCCACGCAATTTGTGAAGGAATATGGATACGAAGAATGCTTGAGGAGCTTAAGGTCCCTACTAATTATACCATGAGTTTGTTATGCGATAATAAAGATGTCATTAGCACTGCAAAATTCTTGTGCATAATAATAGAACAAAACATGCGGTAACTGATTGTCATTTCATAAAGGAGAAGATTGATGATGGGATAATTAACCTTGTGCAAACTCCTAGTCATCAAACTGTTGATATTTTGACCAAGGTTCTGCCTAGAGCAAACTATTTGAACTTGAGATCCAAGTTGCACATGATTCACATCTATGACCCAACTTGAGGTAGAGTGTTGAATTCTGATATGGAATTAATGTTGCTATGATATTGGTGATAATTAAGGAAAGAAGTCTTGATCAAGGGATCGATATATGGATATCAATCAGAATTAATGAGATGTGATTTAGGCTGTTAATATTAGGATTTGATGTAATTAGAATATGATGCATTTCCTTCTTTCCCTCTTTTTTGCTACAACAGCTATAGGAATAATTATTTTTTTCTGATAGGCCAGATTAGTTTACAAAATTATTGTCGTATTATTGTTTATACCTTCTGATTGTAACAGTTACCTATCAGATAAGTATATTATCTTTTCCACAAAAACCTTTATTTTGAAGAAATTCATTTATATTCTTATTAAAGATTTAAGTGTCGTTGCCATTCTCAAAAATAGAGGCAATTGTGTCATTTATATATTAAGAACCTCAAATTTTCATCCATAAGGTAGGTAGATCTAACACAGTTTTAAGTGTGAACATCAATAAATATAAACAAATAATTTTTTTTTCCAAATTGGATTGCAATTTTTGATGAACCCTGTGAGGGTGTTAGAAGTCCCACATTGACTAGAGATAGGGTCATTTCATAGTATATAAATGGGGCACAAATCTCACCTTACAAGCCGGTTTTGTGGGGTTCAGTTAGGTTTAAACTCCACTTCTAACATGATATCAGAGTCAAGTTAGAGCCTATCCTAGCGAGCTTTCTTGGACGTTCTGTTCCACCCGATATCGGGCCGCTAACGGACCATCCACTAATTTCTAGTCTCACGCACGAGATGAATATCCCTCGGGATGAGGGGGTGTGTTGAAAGTCCCACATCAACTAGAGATAAGGCCATTTCATAGTATATAAGTGGGGTGCAAACTTCGTCTTACAAGCCGGTTTTGTGGGGTTGAGTTAGGCTTAAACTCCACTTCTAACAAACCCTATACATCACTGTGGACTACACTAAAAACTTTAGATGTATGATGATAAGGTTGAGAGGGCTAAGGAGTTCTATTACTTTTAGCAAGAGTACAACTTCCATAGTGAAAAGAAGAACAAGCAACATTTTTTAATGAATTTGAAAAAAAATGTTTAAAATATTTAAAAGTATAAAGTTATTGCTGGTCTAAAGGTTAATCCACTGAAATCCAAGTTATATGTAGATAATTAGACTGTAAACAAGAGAAGTGCTGCTGAAGTTCTTGGTTATTCTGAAGTTGCCTTTCAAATAATAAGGTGTTCCATTATTTAGAGGAGAAGCCCAGTGGAATTTTTCTGCAAGGCATTGTTGATAGAATCAAAAGTAAACTAGAGTTGGAAGGGAGCTTTGCTGTCATATATGGGAAGGACAATGATAGTACTGTCTGTGGTTCAAAACATGCTTCTACATCATGTTAGGTTTATGGTTTGGTTTGTCAGCTTGCTAAAACAGTTGGAAAGCTAGTTGTGCAGTTTTGTTTGGACAGGTGATGTTGGAAAAAAGGTTGTTTTTGTAGGTTGGCAGCATTCATATCTACGATATTCTGAAAGGGGTATTGGTCTGTTGTAAAGAATCACATTGATCTGGTTTTTGAGAATTCCACTCAAGTGGGCAACGGTAGGAATATCAGATTTGGCTCTACGCCACTAGGTCTTCTTCACATTCAAACATGGGTAATTCCACCTTTTTTACTCATCAAAGTGAGAGTCCTATGATGACTTCTTCAGCAACTCCTTTCCACCAACTTTAGGCCCTTTCACAGTTTTGCTCAACTCTGTCAACAAAACATTTTGTTGTTGAAGTTTTTCCAACTAATATAACTCTGTTACGACATAGTTATCTTAACTGATACAGTTAAGTCACAACACAGCTAACAAAACTAGCAGTCTAGTGTTCCGTTCATCAGTTTACTGACAGTACAGGGCTAATCCAACTGATACAGTATATGTCTAACGCATGTGAACTTGTATCGTCTCAGCAATTCTGATTCTAAGCCCTCTAAATGTTGTAAAACATTTTTTTTGTTTCTATTTTTCGTTGTTTCAAGAGAGGAAAACAAGCTCATCTCTTAGCGATCAACATATATGCTATTTGTGTTGCATTTCAGTTATTTATACCAGATGCTATTTGTTAACCTGCTGTATCTGCCTACATTAGGTGGGGCTATCTATCACGTGGTGATTTTTGGGATAAAAGCCACTTGATGCGACAAATTGAGAAGTATGTTCTTTCTTCTAGACACCCCAGATCTCTATTGTACCAGACTATAGAAAACGAACTGTTTTAATTTATCTCAATTGCAGGTATGCAGATATATATACCTCTAGGGTGTCGAACTTTCTATATTACACACCCTTTATGTATTTCCGCTCACAGGAGCAGGTATGCAGATAATCTTCTTTTTCTTACCTCATCATCCAAATTATTGAATGCTATTATTTGGCTGTAAACTAAGATATTTTTCTTTCTTGTTCTGCAGAAACCTGCACATGATTCATACACACACTATAGCTCTCAACTGGATCAGTTTCCTTCCAATGGAAAATTGAACTAAAAACAGAGGAGCAATAGAATAAGTCTATTTAAATTAGTAACAAGTCTATGAAAGACCCTAGATATCGTGTTTCGCAATTCTTTAAAAGTCCCCGAATAAATTGAGATTATTTGTATTTTGGGTCAACAATAAGGATGGCGAGTTAAGGTACTTTCCCGACACCATTGTTAGGAATTGCCTTAAACAGTCGTTGGGGGTCTACGTACCCCATTTCTCAATCAATTGTTAGGCTTTTGCTTTCTGCAACCCCATCATTACTAAATGCACCTTCACAAACAACAAAAAGACTAAAATAATCTCTCACTTTATCACACTACCATTGCCGCCATAGTCGTCCTTGACGCCACCACCGCTGCAGAGGAAGAAGAAAAAAAAAAACTCTTTTCATAATATATTTTATGTGTTCTGGAAAGCACATTCATAAACTTATTCTATTTTAGAAAGTTTGTTCAAAAATCTCATTCTAAAGATTATATTTTTTAAATTTTGTTCTAGAAAATTTCCAAACTGGTAATCTGGAAATCCCTTCTATGCAAAATGGTCATTGGGGTAAGAAAATAAATTGTGGGGGTGCAGAAGCAAAAGTCTAATTGTTATTATTTGGTTTTGATATTTCTTTTCTTTTTAACATAATATCAAACCTGAGGATAATCTTTTATATATATATATATAGTGAACCGTAAATCAGATCCGTTGATTCTTTCAACATATAGAAGTTTAAAGCGTACAAAATTAAAACGGTAAAACATGTATGATGCTAAATGTTGTGGTAATGTGTTGGCGACTGGTCGCGAGGAGCACATGTGCAATGTCGTTTAGTTTACTGTGTGCGTAAGTTGAAAGGTACAATGTCAGGCTTGTAATGTTTCTCATTATTGCATATTCTTGTTGAAAACGTGTTTAAAACTTCTCCTAGAATACCCCGTCCAAGACTACTATCTAAAAAGGTTATTCCAAAATTGTATTAAATATAATTTTTTGCCATTATAAATGTCAATTTTGGAAGAAAATAAATTACTATTGATTTACCAATATGTAATTACATGGTAGAGTGTTTCAGAATTAATAATTTAGAAGAAAAAAAAAACTCACCCGTAGGCAATAATTAGGAACATCAAATTTTGAAGTCATGAAACTACCATTTTCGATAACTTATTTGGGAAGTTTGTAAAAGCACCTGACATAAGTTGAATTTGTCATTTATAAGATTACATGTCCTAAAAGGAGTAATGACTAAGGTTTTATATTATGGAAACACATTTATGAAATATCGTAAGTTGAACAAGCCTTATAAAACATTTAGGAAAAAAATTGTACGAAGTTGTTGGTTTGACGTTTGATAAGGATAATCTAATTTGAAAATTTACAAATATGTTTAGAAGATATGTTTTAAAATAATAAAAAGTATTTGTATAAGTAATAAATGCAAGAATGTAACACTTTCAATTTTTATATTCGTTTACTCTAATTTAGCTTACATATAATTCTCTTTCATACATGTAAAAGGGTTTTGGTATTAATTTTTTTATTATAAATATTATACATTATAATTTGACTTAATCGAGTATACCAAACTACGCATGATTATTTTAAGTGCATAAAGTCATCCTGATTATCTTTTTTGTTAAGTATTAGAGATCAAGAAACTTATAAACAAAATAAGGTTATGACATAAAAAAAAAATCTCTATATATTTTTAATGAACATATACAAGGATAGACATAGTAAATTAAGAGTTTTGGAATATGCAATCACAAATAGGAAAGAACGAGTTAAACTAATGATCAACACAAATTACTCTTATAATTTGGTTAAGTTTATTTATATAAATTTGCTATAATCATAACTAATTACATAACAAAATAATAAAAAGCTAATAACCTATCACTTGACTACTTGAATAAGGTTTGATCTAGTATACATCATCGCTTACATCAAACTCCTCGTTGTACTAACATAAGGAACATGAATCATGTATTTATTCTCGAATTTTGAGAGAGTTACATATTTTACAAATAGACAACTTCAATAGAATAAACTTTAATAGAAAAATTACTGACTTGATGAGACTCATACCAAACAAGTTATAAAATATAAATTTCTATGATAGTGGAATCTGATTTGTCATATATAATTGAATTCCTTTCAGTTTCAAGTCATTAGGGCGTTTTGGATTCTTGAAGTTTGCAAATCGAAATTTCAAATACCAGATAAAAAAAAGGAAAAAAGTGATGACCGGTGATGTGATCTTTTGTGGTATATAATAACTTAAAATTTGTCGGTAAAATTTATCGATAATTTAAAATTTTTTTATCAACGAATTTATCAACAGATAAATCCATCGATAAAAAGAGCAGAAAATTTCTCATTCAAATTTGTATTGTTGAAAGATTATTCTATTGGTAAAATTCGTCTACTTACGTAATTTAAAATCTATTGATAAATTCGTCGATAATATAAAAATAATTTATCAACGAATTTATCGACAAATTTATCCGTCGATAAAATATTCCCCCCCCCCCCAAGCTCACCTTAAAGAAGACGAAAAGAAGGAGAAAAATAAGAAGAAGAATGAGGAGGAGGAGAAGAATACGGAGAAGAAGGAGAATAACAAAAGGAGAAGGAGGAGGAGTAGGAAGAAAAAGATGAAGACAGGAACAACGATGGGGAAGAAGAAGAAGACGAAAAAAAAATGAAAGGGGGAGGAGGAAGAAAATGAACAGTGTGCGTTATTTATCCACTGATTTTTTGGTAATTACCGATGAATCTTTCGGTCGGTAATTATCGACAGATTTTACCAATGAATTTTTTCGTCAATAATTACTGACGAAACATGATTTTTGTCGGTAAAATTTTACAGACAAGAGTTTTACCAACAGATTTTTTACAATCGATAATTCGTAGATAATTTAGGTTTAACGACAAATTTTGACTATTACCGACGAATTTTGACTGTCGGTAATATCAGTTTATAATTTATTTATTTTTTAAGTTTTTACATATTGTCTATCTTTTAATTATTTTCTTTCAAATTTCAAATAATTTTGTTGTGATATCTTTTATCTGTACAACTTTTTGTGACTTTTTTAATTTATAAAATTTTATACAAACAACATGACTGAAAAATTATCAAAAATAAAATATCTTCAAAGGAAGAATATGTCACTTATTTTTATTTGTTGTTAATAGAAATTTATCAAAAGTATTATATGATACTAATGAAATATGCCAAATTTATCATCTTTTTATGATAATAGAAATAATAAAATTATTATTATTATAAAAGTAAATATAAATAATTTTTATAATTTTATTATAAATACTTTTATTTATTTTATAAATAATATTGTTATTATAAATACTTATTTTAATTTAAAAAATAGTCAAAAATAAAATTTAAAAATTTTCACTTAAAAAATAAATTTGATAAGATAATTATTTTAATTTTAAAAAGTTAAAAAATATATACATAAAAAAATCCCTTCACTTCATACAATATAGATAAAAAAAAGTAAATTAAAACAAAAATAAAAATATTAACATAAAGATACTATTTACGTAAATAGAAATTAATCTAATAAACTTTTGTCTGTAAAATCAATTGGATAATGCGGTTAACTTAAAAAAAAACATTATATGTTTAACTAATTTGAAATATTATATTTATTTTATGTTTAGCTATTTTTTCAAATAAATATTATATAATTATTAATATATAAAATTAATTATTCCTTTAACTTTTATATTATAGATTAATTTAATTTTCATTTGAAAGATTTTACCTTTTGCATATAGTTCTTTTATTTTCTCAATCTTTCAATCAAAATATTGTGAAGTAACATAGATGTAGAAACAGAAACATGTAAGAGATGTTAATCCACGTGAATCCTTTTACTATTTTTATTTAGGGTTAAATATGTTTTTATTCTTCAAGTTTCAATGAAATTTAAAATTGATCTTTTTTCAGAAATTTTGACCAATTTAGTCATTCATCTATAAAAATACGTAAATTTAGTTCTTTTAACCAAATTTTGTTAAGTTTATCTGACGTCTCAAGCACATTTTATGATAGTATTTGAATTGTTTAAACCGTTTGACACATTTTCGCTTCAATGTTAACTCAAATATTATAATAAAATACGTTTGAAATGTCAAATAAACTTAACAAAATTTGGTAAAAAAAATTAAATTCACATATTTATAAAGATAAATAAGTAAATTAGTATAAAATTTCGAAGAGAAATTAACTTCAAAATTCACTAAAACTTGAGAGACAAAAATATATTTAACCCTTTCAATAATAGTTTTCCTTATTTTCAAATATAATAAACTTTAATTAGTTCTACACCATATGGTAATTTTCCCAAATTACTTTATTGAATATATATTAGTTTATTTTAATAATGGGTGTTGTGGTCTGACTTGTTCACAGAATGAAGCAGGCAGAGGCAGAGTGCCACATGCCCACCAATAGGCCGCATGGGTAGAGCAGATGCTAACTTCCAAAATATTAAAATTTATCTTAACTTCAAATCATAATTAAATTTAAATAGATAAATAAAAATGATAAAATATATAATTAAAAATAATATCATTAAATATCTATGATTCATTATATAAAAAGTATTTTATCAATTAAAATAATTATTTAAAATTAAAATATTCATTTTTTAAATTAAGATAATTATTTTATTAATTTTATAATATTTTTTAAAATCATTTTTTTAAACGTAATTATTTAATTACAAAATAAATAAAAATTATTTATAATAAAGCCACAAAAATTATTTTAATTTTATGATTATCAATACTTATATATAAGAAATTCTTCATTTTGATGTTTATATTTATTTTTTTATTTTATACTTTAAATATATATATATATATATATATATAATTATTTTATTAATTTTATTTTTTATGAGATATTTTCTTAAATTTAATGAAAAAATTTCGATATGGAATAATTAACTCTACAATAAATTAAATCTGAATAACCTGGCCATATTTAACTGTATTTAAAACTATTCATATCCAACTAATCACTACAAACAAATTGTTATTTGGTGAAGTTTTTTTCTTTTTCAATTTGCGAAGATTTCGGCCTTCTGCAAATTAATTTGCGCGAGTTTTTTAAACCTCGATAGTTAGAGTCATCACAAGTTATTTGCATATGTTTCAAACAATTTTTTGGTATCTGAGTTATATTGTGAAAGTTGTTTTATGGAAGATTTTAACCTCTTTTATTGGTCACTATTATTTTGTGAAAGTTTAAAACCTTTTTTATTTGTAATTATCCACCTACATTTACAATTTATTATTTTAATAATAAAAAAAATAAAATATACAAATTCATAAAGTAAAAAAAAAATTAACTATAATTAATTTTATTGATGATTTGATGAAGTATTAACATTTACGATGTAAATATAAAAAAAAAAGAAAATACATAATATAGTAAATATAAAAACTTTATTGTGGCACATCCACACAATCCTATTTGGTTGGGTTAGATTTTAAAATGTAAAATATGGATTATGTTGGATTGATGATGTTGAATCCGAATCCAATCCGATCCAATCACCTCTTACCCCCTACTTATACTTGACATAAAAATTTATTATAGCAAAATAGAGCGAATATGGTTAATTTTAACCAATTATTATGGTTTCAATCAGGGATGACAAAAATACCTGTACTCGTGGATATTTATGGATAAAATTCATAACGGATAATTGGTATCTGCGAGCAGTGGATAACAGGTATTTTAATATTTGCATATAAACGTATCAACGGGTAGTTGACACTATATGTACTCGTGGGTATTCGTTACCCGTAAAAAATTAAAATTAAAATTATGTTTTATTAAATTAAATTAAATTAAAATTAAAATTAAAATTAAAATTAAAATTTAATTTATATTTTATTAGATTAAATTAAATTAAATTTATATTTATATTTATATTTTATTTAATTTATATTTTATTTTACATTTTTTGTAATTTTATTTAAATTTAATTTCAGATATTAATAAAATATATTTTTTAAATATTTGTATGTATCCACGGATATTTGCGAATTTTAAAATACTTGCAGATATTTTTTAAACGGATAGGACGAGTAGCAGGTAGATTTTTTTGTTACGGATCGGATTGAGGGTAGCACTATCCATGTCCGATCCAACCCAACTCGTCGTCATCCTAATTTTAATGGTAAAGTTCTTTTATATTTGATAAATTTCTCTTAAATTACTCATCAATATCTAAACATTCGTTAAAAATATTAATTTTTCCATATAAAGAAGTGTGATGGTGGTGTTAGGAGTGAGTTGATAATATATATGATTTAAGTCACACTCAAATTGACATTTAAACAAAAAAGAATCAGACTTTAACTACTAACTATGATTTATTTTTTCTGAATACTAAAAATAGTAAATTCAGCAAATAATATGAGAATACAATATCTTTGTTGAATTTATATGATTGTGATTATATGTAGAAAAAAAGAGATAGGGTTAATTAGTGGTGTGGACCATGACGTGAGTAAGTGACTGACACATGGGACCCTAATTATTCACACATATTAACAAATCCAAACAAAAAATCTGTGATTTTTTACGATTAAACAAATGTATGGTAAGCAATAGGTGAAGAGGATTTAAAGAGTATGAAAAGGAACAGACATTAGCATAGGTTTGTTTGACATGTGGCAAATCGAAGTAACCTTCACATGCTGTCTCTCTTGGCCCATAACTTTAATTTCATCACAAGGTTATAGGTTTGGTAGTTGGAGTTGTCAATAAATCAACACCATTCATCCACCCAAGAAAACGCCACTTTACAAATTGCATTGTGGTCACAATTTGTTAGAGAGATTCCTCACTCCTGTTCACGTCACGTTTTTTGCCTGCATTGTCATTGGGTGCGGAAACACGAATTTGATGGACTTTCTATTCATTTATTTTACTTGTCATCTACTTATTAATTTTAATATTCTTAAATATATTAAAAGTATATTTTTAATGTAAAATTAATGGTTAAATACATTTACAAGATTTAAATTTGGGTTCAAAATTTAAATTTGTTCATGTCTCCAACTTTAATATATTTTTGTTTTAAAACTTTAAAGGTAATAGATATAATATTTCTTTTACTTGTTAAACAATAATTTTTCAAGTTAACATTTGAAATTTGTGTTAAAAAAGGTAAACTTATAGAATAGGTAAAACTTTCATTTTAAACTTTTAAAAAAAAGTCTCACAAAAAATAATTAGTACTAATATATTTTCATTAAAATAATTATAACTTTATGGTTGAAAATAAAATTTAATTAAATTATTATCGATGGTTGTTAAATTTTATTGGTATTAAAAATAATATTTAATGAGTTAATTTTTTTTAGAAAAAAAATTAGTTATCTTTATTCTTTTGTAGTCAATTTTGAGTTATATTTTCTATTTTTATGTTTATGGTTTTCTCGTCTATTAATTTCATTTATTGTCTCATTTTTTCTATTTTAGAGTTATTTTTTTTAGGGTTCTTCATATTTCATTCCTTGAATCTCATGCTGTTTATGCCTACCAATTTTTTTATCATTGTTTCTTATTAGTACGTCTTTCTTTTTATTTGTGTTGCTGATGTTTTCATTTTATTTGTTGAATTTGTATTAGAATTATAAAAGTATTTTTTGTGTTTGGTTTTATTTTTTGACACTTTATTATTTATATATTTCAAGAGTTTTTTTGCACATATTTTGATAGGAAACTAGAATTTTTGCTTTAATTGAATTGCATCTAGGTTAGGTTTTAGTCTTTTGGTGAATAATGGAGATAAAATCTATAATGAAATAAGCAGTGAACACGAGTTGGAATTGGAGAACAATGTAAAAATTAAATGAATTAATTATGACAATTTAATAGATAATTTTACATAAAAAACTAAAAAAATAAATTTTAAATAAAACTTAGGTTTCTCAAACTCTTGAGCCATCTTTAGTATCAAACTATATAAACAACTCAAACCCCATACTAAAATGTCATTTGACATGTTAATTTTTTTTTAACACAATTGGATTAAGAGAATTATAAACATTAATTTTTAAAGTTTGAAAAACAAAATATATTAAGATTTCAAAAAATGAAAAATTTTAATTTTACGTCAAAATTTATAAATTAAAAACATATTTAATTTCTAAAATTAATTATATTTTTTCATCTTTAAACTATTTTTAAAAATTGTACTTTATTTATAAATTAAGTTACGTATGTATTTCATCTTTGTATTTTATGAAAATTATATAAAATATCTCATCGACATGTAATTATCACATAAAAAAGAACCTTAAATATTATTTACAAAGAAAAATATTTTACATATTTTTCGTACAATATAAAAATAATATATATATATATATATATTCTAATTTAAGTATGAAACATAATATGTTGAAAGAGTTTACGAAAAAAGAAAAAAAAAAAACAAGTTTCATCTTTTAGTAGATTGAGATTAATGAAACTTGAAAACATGGCAAAAGACATTGCATAAAAGTAGTGTGGACTTTGGACACAAAAATTGAAAAATTGAGGAGGTACT
>Ga0209589_1000987_pt1 | contig 44305 bp, 17 predicted proteins | sample CowpeawhiteBW_FD_187525 | JGI IMG/M metagenome (GOLD analysis project Ga0209589, IMG submission 187525) | Root nodule microbial communities of legume samples collected from California USA - Cow pea white BW (SPAdes) (version 2) | ecosystem: Host-associated > Plants > Roots > Nodule | place: USA...
AAAAAAAAAAAAAAAAAAAAAAAAAATATATATATATATATATATATATATATATATATATATATATATATATATATATATATTCTCTAAGGGTATTAAACATATAAAATATGATTAAATATATTTTTTATTTTTTATTTATATATTAGAACCGGTAATTTTTCCAAAATTTATATAAATCCATCTCCATATTTTAGTAATAAATAAAACATGTCATTCCGACCCAACAACATTAAATTTTAATTAACAATGTTTAATAAATTAACTTTTAAGTGATGTGTTTAACCAATTATTTTTTAAATGAGGTGTCTAACAGTTATATTAATTAACTTAAAATGTCAAAACATGTGATCATCACATGTTTTGATGTGATTAACAAGTGTCACCCGCACATAATTTAAAATAAGTTCTTATTCTTATTTAGATATGTTGTTATGGTTATCAAAGATACATCACTAATATTATTATCACAATTATGTGTATGCATTTTTAAATATGAAAAATAGTATATTAGTAGATGATAATAGTGTAATATTAATATATAAAATAAATTTATATTTATTAAAAATAAAGTAAAATTAATAGAGAAATTAATTGTTGATGAATAAAAAAGAAAAAGAATAAACAGTTTTATAGAAAATAAGTAAAATTAACCGTTAATTTCAAAAAAATTAATAAATAATTATATTGTAAAGGGTATAATTGATATTATGAGATGTAGACACAGAACGAATGATCTTTATATATTATTATAGATATAGATGAAATTTAAATAAATTTCACAAGAGCAACGAATTTCAGTTTTACATATAAGTTAAGAAATTAAAAACATACCAAAAAAATAATAATTATGTAGTTATATAATTTAATTTAACGAAGAAACAGAATTTTCAAAATAATTTGAAAACGAAAAGAAAATATTTAATATTTAAAGTATATACAGGTAAAACAATTGAAGGCAAAATAGAGAAACAGAAAAAAAAATGTGGGTAGGGGTGTGGTCCATGAATGATGAAGCATGGGTTACCAAACAATGAATAATTAAAGAGTTGGGCATGAGGTGTAAGAGAAGTTGGCAAGTTCATTCATTCACTCATATTCAATAATCCACAAAGGTACAGAGTACATAGCAAATGATACAAACAAACAAACACTAAACTGGAATTCCACACATTTGGCTTCCTTTGGACACATTTACTATTTTGTTTTTAATTTTGGCAAAACGTGGGAGAGAGATTCAGCCCCACATCGAATGTCACCCGCATTCCGCCAACTAATCAATGTTTTTTTTTTTCTCTCTAGCGGTGCTATGGGCCACTGGGCCCCTGGGCCCGGGGTCCACCGTTTCTCCAGCCCATCACGCGTTGTTGCTGTCCGTTCAAGGGTAGCATAATAAAACTACATCATCCTCTTTTCCAGCAATGTCAATAAATGACACCAAATCCTAAAAAAAAAAATGTTTTTACTATTTTTCAAGCATATGATACACTATTTGATAATTTCTTTTAATATAAAAAGAATTTAGTTGGTTATTAATTAAAATAAATGATAAAATAATTTATTTTATTTCGAGATAATGAAATAAATTTTTGAATAATGGTTACATAATTACTTTAACATTAATTTCATAAAATTATATATTTATATATTAAATGTACTAATATACTAATGAAAACATACATGTCTATATACATATAAAAAAATAAAAATTATTATTTTTAATTATTATTAAAAGGTAATTACAAAAAAATAATTGCAAAATCTGAAAAGTGAAACAAATAATAAAATAATTTAAATTATTAAGGATAAAATTAACACAAAAAATAATTTCGAACAATTATTTTTATTAATAGTTATAGAATATATTTTAAATTAATTATTCATAGAAATAAAAAATTATATGTGTTTTTGATGTAATAAAAATATAAACATACATTTATTGAAAATTTTCCTAGTTGAATAATAATAATAATATATTATTTCGAAACTTCTCATTTACATTAAAACATCTCTACTTTCAAAAGCACCTGATTTATTAAAATCTTGTTAATTTTTTTAGTATTTTTTATACTGTCAGGATGTTAGAAATTATAGTTGTTATGAAAATTAACTATTCTATTACTAGATATAATGTAAAATTTGAGAAGGAAAAAAAAAAATGATTGAAATCAGTGAATATTATGGATGAGTTACTTGAATGGAGTTTCCTTTATAGCTTGGAGCATGGCAGAGCAAAACACAAATGGTTGAGACAAAGCTCGATCTGATCTCATGTTTCGGCTCTGACTATGTTTGATTTGGGTATCTAAGGAGAGATTGTGGTGTTATATTGATAAGAGTGTGAGAAGTGGAAGTAACAGAAAACATGAACAACAGTGGTGGAGGGACTTTGATGGGTTTGAGCAATGGTTACTATGGAAGATCGCCATTCACAGTGTCTCAGTGGGAGGAACTGGAGCACCAAGCTTTGATCTTCAAGTACATGCTTGCGGGTCTTCCTGTGCCTCAGAATCTGGTGCTCCCCATTCAGAAGAGCTTCGATTCTATACCACATGCCTTCTTTCATCATCCCACATGTCAGTTTTCCAATCCTGTTTATTTTCTGTATGATGAACTTGTTTCAACAATGCTTACCCTTTTCCATGTGTTAAACAACTCAATTTTTCTGTGTCAAAAGACAATAAGAGATTAGGGTGTTTTTGTTTTTGAGTATTTCTATGTTTTATTATCATAAATGGTGGTGTCATTTATGTGCAGGCAACATCGATGTCTGTTTTTTTCAACCCTAGAGGCTTCACATTGCTATATTTACCCTTTGTTGCTGAATGACTTAAGTGAGCTTATTTACTGTGTGGAAGGATATTCTCTTTACATTTTTGGATTTGATTTTTGCAATTAAACTCACTGACTAGTGACTGCATAGTCAATATAGGGATTTTTTTAACTTTTTATGGATGAAATTATTGAGACACAGATTTGTGATTGCTTTTACTATGATATTGGGTTCAGTTCTGGAGATTTTGAGCCTATTAGCTTTGTAAAATGTGTACCAAAACTTCCATTTTTGTCTTTTTTGTTGCCAAATGAATGTCCCTTGAGTTAGGGGTGTGTTTGGAATGTTGGCAATAAAAAGCTGTGCATGACAAACTTTGCAGTGAGTTATTGTTCCTTCTATGGGAAGAAGGTGGACCCAGAGCCAGGGCGATGTAGGAGGACTGATGGAAAAAAGTGGAGGTGCTCCAAGGAAGCATATCCAGACTCCAAGTACTGTGAGCGCCACATGCACCGTGGCCGCAACCGTTCAAGAAAGCCTGTGGAATCACAAACTATGACTCAATCTTCTTCAACTGTCACAACACTTGATGTCACTGGTGGCAGTGGCAGCAGTAGAACTGTAAACTTCCAAAACCTTCCTGCAAATGCTGTTGGTAATCTCCAGGGTACTGATTCTGGAACTGACCATACCAATTATCATCTAGATTCCATTCCTTATGCCATCCCAAGTAAAGAATACAGGTATATAAATCCTTGTCATATTTTGCATCTGTTGTTTGCATGGAATTTGAAATTGTTTATGCTATAAAGAACAGAATAGAAAATATATCTTCAATTAAGGTCCTATTGCTAGGTATATTCTATGGAACTGCCTTCACTTCTTCAGGTTCTTGAATTTAAATGTTTTAGTCTGAATTTGTGGCAGTGTTTTTTTAAATTAATTTGAGGGTTGGTTTCTGTATGTGGATAGTGACATATTTTTATGGTGGATTTCTAACATTGTACAGAGAGGTGCAGTCATTATGACTAGTTGTTTGAATGCTATACTTCAGAAGTGTCTGTTTCTTTCTGTCTGTTGTCAAAGTAAAAGTCTAGAGCTGTTGGCTACTTTGCTTTGCTTCAGTTCCTGTACTTTTTTTTTCAAATGTTGATGAGGAGATTGTAGTTTTCATTAATCTGAACTCGTACTTTGTTTATTTTCAATTGTTGTTTTATGTTATCTTTTCTAGTCTTGGATGATGCTCAGACACGTGGAGTAGGTACTAGATTTTGGAGACCGACTTTGACGAAAAATGGTTCTTTAGTTGTCTTTTTTTCTAATTTATCATTCTCTTACACTGATTTATTTCTGAAATGCGAAGTGCAGAGTGAGACTGTTTTTAAATAAAATGTTGAGAAACATTTTAGCATGCTAATATGTGGTCTGGTTGTCTGTCTATTGTATCTGTTCTTGTGAGGATGATGAGAAAGGTGTACACGTCATGGACTGAATAATTACTCCTAATTTTGTTTTGAGTAGAAATGATACATTTCTTTCCATGCTGATCAGCACAAGAGTGTATCACTCTTTCTCTTCATGCCCTATTGAATATAGCTGTGTATTTTGTTCTGTTCCTTGCAGCCATATTGCTTTCTTCTTTCTTAAATTGTAAATTACAGATTATAAGACAAAATTATTCCTATTCCTCTTAATGTTTATATGAGATTACAATTAAATATCAAATTGATAACAATTTTCTGATTGTGGCAACCTGGGAATTTGTTCTAAGTTTAAACTTTAGCAGTTTAGTCAAATCTGGTAAGAAAGGAGACTGCAATCAGTCACTCAATGAATCCAAAGATTTTATTGTACCCTGTGAAGTTTTAACTACTAGTACTTTTTCAGAACCTTTGTTTTCTTCTTATGTTTCAAACTAATCCAGCTTAATTAGGATATTATTTGTGTAATTTCATCATATAATAGTGTTGTTTTTCTGTAATTCATTGTTCCTTTAATTTCATTGATTAATAGAAAAATAATGATACGGCTCTTTGCATCATTCTTCAACTTGTCCCTGTTACTAATTTCATGTAACCACCATGGTGATTATTTGTTTGAACAACCAGCTTGCAAATAAGGCACTTTGTTCTATAATGATGACAAGTTTCTGCATAATTTAGTATAGCAATGTCAATATAATTGGTTATCTCTTGAACTGTGGACAATTTTTCTTGAACCAAACAGGTATCTTCAAGGACTTAAATCTGAGGGTGGTGAACATATCTTCTTTTCTGAAGCTTCAGGAAGCAGCAAAGTGCTCCAAATGGAGTCTCAACAGCTGGAAGACACGTGGCCTTTGATGTCTAACAAAGTTGCCTCTTTTTCTACATCAAAATCAAGTAATGATTCCCTGTTGCATAGTGATTACCCCCAAAACTCGTTTTTATCTGGTGAATTTGCATCAGAAGAGCACCTGAAGGAGGAGGGTCAGTGTCTTCGACCTTTCTTCAACGAATGGCCAAAAAACAGAGATTCATGGTCTGGTCTGGAAGATGAGAGATCTAACCAAGCAGCTTTCTCCACAACTCAACTTTCAATATCCATTCCCATGTCTTCTGATATCTCTGCAACCAGCTCTCAGTCTCCACATGGTGAGAATGAGATTCAATTTCGGTAAAGATTTAGCTTCTAAACATGGATTAGCTGTTCTTGTAATTATACTGTTGCAGATAATTAAAAGCAGTCTTTGAAATGTTAATGAAAGGATCTAATAATGTCTGTCTTATTTGATGGTGGATACTTGTTGAACCTTGGAATGTTATTGGCTTTGTATCTGATGAATGAACTACCATGAATACCTCGTACTGAATGTTTTATGCTGAATAAAGTTATTGGTTTGAAATGTTTTCTTCTTCCTTTTTGTTGTGTTTTTGGCACTTGTTGTATAAAGAATAAACACCACTATTCAAACACACTGTTAGATTGTGTATTATGTGGATGCCCAAATGAGTTTGTTCTCCGAAAACTTTATTGAATAAATGAAAATATTTCATACAATTACCGATGTCAACATTTATACAAAGGTTAAATATATTTTTGGTCCCTAATGAATTTTGAAATTAGTCCATTTTGAAACTTTGGATTAATTTAGTCATTCATTTATCAAAATACGTGAATTTAGTCATTTTAATCAAATTTTGTAAAGTTTATTTGATATTTTAAGTGTGTTTTATAATAATATTTGACTTAACATTAAAACAAAAATGTGTCAACAGTATAAATAACTCAAATACAATTCAAAATATATACGAAACATCAAATAAACTTAATAAAATTTGATTAAAAAGATCACATATTTCGAAAGATAAAAGATTAAATTAGTTCAAAATTTTGAAATAGACTAATTACAAAATTCACTGAAAATTAAGATATCAAAAACATATTTAACCCTTTATATAATAACAAAATCCAATATGCAGCATTGCAACCAAACTTAAATGATGTCATTCCAACACAACAATGTAAGCAAGAAAGAAAATCGTTAAAACTGTGAAATGTAACCAAGTTTCAATTATGTCATAAGAAAACAACAACTTACGAAACAAAAATGTTAAAAAGCAAGAAGTTGAGGTTTTTTTCTTCCTGCACCACTACAATTTCTTTACGTACCACTTCACAATTTTAAAATAATCATTTTGCCTTCTGTTGTAAAAGTCATTTTTCGAATTATATATTCTAAAAACTGTTCAAAATTAACTTTCCGAAAATTTTAAAATAAGATTTTGAGAATAGAATAAAGGAGATTTTGGAACAGAATTTACAAAATGCATAAAATGTATATTGTAATAAGTTTTCGAAATAAGATTTCTATATCAAACTTTTGAGAATGCATATCATGTTATATAATGTTTTATAGAATAAGTTTTCCGAAATATCCCTACATAAAATAAGTTCTGAAAAAAAAAAAACTCTTCAGAATACATCGAATACATTTAAGAAAAAAATTTCTAGAAAAAGATTTTCGGAATAATATTTTTTGTATTTTTTTTCTTCTTTTTCTTCTACAATAGCAGTAATGATGATGAAAGCAACGGTGAGGATGAAAATAACAGCAGTGGTAGTGTGGTGTAATAATCAATAATATTCGAGTCTTGTCATCTTATCGTGGGGTTTAATTAGTAATTGCGGGTTGCGGATAGAATAGCCTCACTTTGGATCCTTGGAATGTGTAAAGTGACGCCCATTCAGCAAAAACAATCACATCGAAAAATTGAAAAAAAAAAACGCTCAAATATTATAGATCAATTTTTTAAAATGCGAGATTCAACGTAGAAATATTTTAGGACTAAAAATTTTCACTTACAAGCACATCATAAAGGGTCACATTTATTAATTATTCTATCAGTTTCTATATCTTTTTTATTTTAAATTATCTCTTCCAAGTTTTAAAAGAAATTTTATACATATATGTATATTACCCGCCTCAAAAGTTTTTGCACAAATCTTTAATAAATTAACATAATTTTATTCATTAAATAATGTGATAATAAAGTAAATTTCTATCGTAGACTACGAAAAAATAAAAAATATAAACTCGAATTTAAATTATTAATATTAAATTAAAATGTAGTGTTATTTTATTCGGCAACGAGGATGTCACGTAGTAATTAAATTATACATTCATCTACAAATGAATTCGTTTATCTAATCAGTAAAATAAGAAATCAATGAAAATAGAAATTAACAAGGAGTGGAAATGTATGGAGATGAAAATGCAGTTGAGCTTAGCGTTAATCTGGTGAAGAAGCAGTGGAAATGGAAAAGTAGAAGGTGATTACACTAAACTTGCTTAAAAGGGTTGTTGTTGTTGTTGTTGATGAATTGCAAGCAAAGCATATTGTTCTTGTTGTTGTTGGATTAGTGGATCTGATCTGAGGGAGTGATGGTGGTTGTTGATTCGATTGAGAAGAGGGAGTGATTGTTCCGAATTGGGTGGTTGAGTTTGATTACAGAGAAGAAGATGAGTTGGGGAAGGGGAATTTTGGAAGGGGTGACGGTGGTGGGGTCTCTGTGTTCACTGGGTTGGGCGGGTTTATGGTTCTTGAATCGTCGCCTCTACAAAGAGTATGAAGAGAAACGCGTTCTTGTCCAAATCATCTTCAGCGTGGTCTTTGCCTTCTCCTGCAATCTTCTTCAGCTCGTCATCTTCGAAATCATTCCCGTTCTATCCAAAGAGTGACTAACCTAACCCTAGCATTAAGTTAAATCTTGCTGATATCAATTCAATACCAATCTCATCGATTTAGGTTTTCTTGCGCTGTGGATTTGCAGGGCAAGAGTGGTGAACTGGAAGATCGACTTGTTCTGTTTGATCCTGTTGCTGGTCTTCCTTCTCCCGTATTACCACTGTTACTTGATGCTCAAAAACAATGGCGTCAGAACCGAGAGGGCTGCGCTTGTTGCAATTCTATTCTTGTTCGCTTTTCTTTATGTCTTTTGGCGCATGGGCATTCACTTTCCTATGCCATCTCCTGATAAAGGTACTGTTGCCACAAACCTTCTTACAATTTTTGTGCCATATGATAGTGATGTGTTTGGTTAGTAAAGTATAATCACCTGATAAAGGGGAACTAGGAAGGAAGTACTGCTAGTGGTTTATGTAGTTTGTAAAGTGCAATTACCTCTCGGCTGATTGATTGCTATAATTGACACTGCGGTTATAGAATATGGATGATCCTCGTGTTTGTTTATTTTTTAAGGGTTCTAGTTTGTTCGTTCCTCGTGTTTCAGGCTTCTTTACGATGCCTCAACTGGTGAGTAGAATTGGGGTCATCGGTGTTACTGTCATGGCTGTTCTATCTGGTTTTGGTGCTGTAAACCTTCCATACAGTTATTTGTCACTTTTCATCAGAGAGATCGAGGAGACGGAAATCAAGGCCTTGGAAAGACAGCTGATGCAATCAATTGAGACTTGTGTTTTAAAGAAAAAGAAAATTATTCTTTGTCAGATGGAGATGGAGCAGAAGCAAGAATCTGACGAGGTTACATTTTTATCTTTTTTCTTTTCAGCGTGTTCTTGATTTTGGATGGGTTTCTTTAATTTTTCCTTTTTTGCTGCATATAAAGGTTAGTTTGTTGAGGCATAATGTCGTTATCATTTTTAATTTGTCATTTTCTTTCATACCCTGTAATTGCTTCATCTCAACTTGTTTGATGCAGAAGTTAAATGCTAGATCTTTAATTAAACGAATTGTTGGTACGGTTGTTCGAACTGTCCAAGAGGATCAAAAGGAGCAAGGTCAGTTTTCTTTTACTCGTAAAAAGTCCATTTTCGAAGCTTCCACTTTTGAAGTATAAATTCTGGGGGACCAAAGTGTTAAGAATTATATGATCAATAAAGTAAGTTAAAGCTGTTTACAGAAATAAGGTAGAGAGGCTGAAAAGCATCTGTGTTTTTGAAAATTACACAATGAGGTTGAACTTATGCAGTTATTATATTGTGTGCATGGTTGGAGATGAATCATTGAGATTTCAAGGATAATCTCTTACCAACCTTTGCAAATTCTTTGAGGAAAGAGTTTATAGTTTCTTCGTGGTTCTTTTCTGGTGGCCATTTTATGGGGATCTCCACATTAGATATGTAGAGAAATGGAATGCCCTTTTCTTTACATCCTTATGATAATGTGTTGAATTCTCATTGGAACTTGGAAGCAAAATTTGCTTTTCTAAATGAAATTCTTATTTTATTGGAATACTTATTTTGAATTTATATCCTTGATAGTGGTATTTCTAATTGACTAATCTTTTTTTTTTTCCTGTAATTATGCTAGAGATATTTAATTACACATTTTAAACTATTCTTGTCAAATTTATAGATATTAAAGGCTTCGAAGCAGAAGTTCTGGCTTTGGAAGAGCTTTCAAAGCAATTGTTCTTGGAGATCTATGAGCTTCGTCAAGCAAAGGTTTACCATTCGTTGGATTACCCTTACTTTTTAGAATTGTTCATGTTAATTTCCACTCATTATATCAATTCTCACATTATAAGACCAGATGGCATTAGAGTAAATTTCACAGCTCTCTAGTATCAATCCTTGCATTATTACGTTTCAAAACCCAAGTTTGTGAGAGCTGGTTAGAGTTATTAATGAAGCCATCATGTCTCCTTGTTTTAAGAGTGTGGCATTGTCCTTTAGGAAAACTGAAAAGCAGTGTGACCAGCTTGTTTTTAAAGTACGTATGTTATAGCGAATGATAAAATTGTGTGAATTGTAAAAAATTGGACCTCTTTATCTATAAAAATATAGTGTGATTGAATAATGTCATACTTATATTTTCTCCTTTTATCTGATTATTGGGGAAAACTGGTATCTTTCAGGAAGCTGCTGCTTATTCTCGAACTTGGAGAGGACACATGCAGAATCTACTTGGCTATGCTTGTTCTGCATATTGTGTGTATAAAATGATCAAGGTATTATGATGTCAGGAATCATTATCTATAGCTACAATTAGTCTTTCATAGTAAATCTAATGTTGTAAATTGTAATTGGTGAATTAGAGCTGTCTTTAAGGTATAGATCGTTTGCAAGAATTGCATGATAGATCTGAGAATCAAATCTATTTATTGAATGTGTTACTTACACTAATCGATCATTTATTTGATAACAACATTCTCCAAGTAAATTGCTAATTATATTAGGATGATGACTCATTAAATCTTTTAGACCAAATAAAGCTCGTGAAGTGCGACTGCTAAAATTGCCAAAATATTCCAAGGGCTGAAAATGTGAAAATAGAATACCATCTTAGTCAAGTCCCATAACTAAAATTCGGATAAGACACAAATTGCATGCCAGAAGTTTGACCTGTATTTTACACTTGGTAACTTTATTTTGTTTCCTCAGCCTCTCTCAATTTTAGTGCGTGTCAAACTGTTAAATGTGTAGTTAGACTTAATACAGAGCTTCCTACATGTGTCACATGGGATGGGTAATATCTTAAATATGAACTTTATTGAGTAAATTTACAAACTATCTAAACTACAAGGAAATTTTCCGCAAGGGCTTCTCTGTTAAATCTACCCCACTCTCCATTTATCAGTTTCACATTTTGCCAACATTTCGGGAGTCATATGTACTTTATCTAAAAATGTCAGATATATTTAATAATACCTGAATTAAAGATGTATTTGTCACAGCTTTGTAATGAAATATGACATTCTAATTACTGTATTTAGGGATCTCAGCAGCTTAAATTGCCTTTTGCGTTTAACATTGGAATTGCGGGAGTTTGGCAAATTTAGGAAATATTACTTGTCCTATCTCTATGTTATTATATTTTTAATTTAATTCAAACAATAATAGCAGTTGTAAATGGTAAGTAATTTGAAGTATTATAGGAAACGGCTGTTTACATTTTTTTTGGAGGATCAGCCTATATAGTAGTGTTTCTAGATCATTTATCTCTTCTTGCAAGCAATATGTAACTAGGGAATTATGGTAAAAAAAATTCTCTCATCAGTTATTGTAGCGCACCATGCAGTTAATTACAACTTGTATTGCTTCTCTCTATGATGGCATATTCCCGTTTTGTAAAGTACAAATGAGACTGACATAATATATGATACTTTTTTGTAATGGCATCTGTCTGATTGTAATTTCAGTAATAATATTTTCTCATTTCTGTAGCAAATGGGATATCTTATTGTTTCTTAACTGTATATAATATGGCTAACTTGGTAATTTCCTTTTGACAGTCGTTGCAAAGTGTTGTTTTCAAACAGGTAAATTGTATTTCTCAGCAACTCTTCAATTTGATCATATGTTTCACTATTAAAGATTTCATGATATAAAATTACCTCTTCCTAGCTTTTTCGCTGACTCTTGTATTGTTAATGTGTTTCTATGACAGGATGGTTCGGTTGATCCCGTGACAAGGATAATTAGTATATTCCTTCAGTTCTTTGATATAGGAATAAATGCGGCCATGTTATCACAGGTTAGAGTCCATTTGTTTGCCATTGCTTTCTAGAATTAAATGTTTTTCTTATTTTGTAAATGTTATTTGTACTGAGGTCATCGAGACGGGCTTGTTCTAGTTATACTGCATGCATTTGTCCTACAACCATTACGATACTCATAATATTGAGAGTCTGATTGATTACAGTTAAGTTTGAGCACCCCATTTACTCTGGCTTGACATCTCTTAAATCTTAACAATAAAATAGCTTAAAGTTTCTAGGAAAAGCTGCTTACTAAATTCCTATTTTGTTATAAACTTCAAGAGTTAGCTTGGGAGTTTAGACTTCTTTATTATTGCTATTTTTTAGTCTGATAACTTTCTCTGTCTACATTTGTTTGATCGTCCCTCTAATCAGTAATCATATTGAGATCACCACTGACACTTTAGATGATGAAGCAGAAATAAAGTATGGACTTGTTGAGAAATAGGATATTCATCAGTCAAAATATGCTTTGACTTATAAGCCTTTGTGTGTGCAAGTACCTCATAATTCTTGTTCGTAATTTATTGTCATTCACTACTACCTTAATTGGGTTAGTTGAATTGAATGCATTCTGATCAGATCCTATTTTATTTATTTTCTGTTTCTTTATTTGGATTTTCCAATAAAAGTTCACTTGTCGGTAAGTTTTTTGCTAATTGTAATAAAAATTACGAAGTACTTAGCTGGTATTTAATGGTTTGATGCATCTCTGTTTTTCAACATTTTCTGCATTTTCTTTTTTGCAGTACATCTCCTTGTTATTCATTGGAATGTTGGTTGTGATATCAGTCCGTGGATTCTTAACAAATCTGATGAAGGTATTCCTGCTACTTTCAGTTGCAAATTATTTCTATTTTATGTTGCTTGGGTTAGTTATATTAGTATGTTTGACTGTTAAACAGTCTATTGAAGAGTATTGTTTGTAAAATCGCAATCTGCTTTCACCCTCTTTTGTTGGGTCAGTTGAGCCATCGAGGAAAGAACTAACAATTTCATTAAAAGGAAGCTAAGCTAATATTGTGTATGGTAGCAATGTGGCTTTCCAGCCCAAACACAAATGGAAATTTGTAAGGCTGGTTTTTTCTTACAATCTAGGATGATCTATTTAAGAATCAAAATGCCATAGAAGAATAAGCAATTTGTATTGTCGATTTATTATTATAAAGCCTAACTTTCATTTTTGGGGTTCCATGCAGTTCTTTTTTGCTGTTTCAAGAGTTGGAAGTGGATCTTCAAGCAATGTAGTTCTGTTTTTGTCTGAGATCATGGGAATGTACTTTGTTTCTTCTATTCTTTTAATCAGAAAAAGCTTAGCAACTGAATACAGGTACAAGTCGTAATTTGTGCATTAATTATTTTTAAATTATAGAAACCTATCCAGTTTAATAAGAATTATGGACTTTTAAATATTATTTACCTGTGGATGGAGATATAACAACACATTATTAGTGGAAGAAAGTGGCAATGAAACCAATAGTTTGGTGAGTAATAGAGAGTTTTCTTTTATAAAATAGAAAACTTGTCAGAAAAATAAAAAGTGAGAGAACGATGACAGTTTTGATATGACTTTTTTCTAATACCAAAAACTCCCCGAGGATTCCTGCCATCATCGTAATAATGCAAGAAACGGATAGGAGAAATGAAAATGGAAGAAATGAACAGCATCGGTAGTCATATTGGTATCTATACAATCAGCAGACTAGTTTTCATGGTTTAAAACTAATTTCGTACTAGTTGCCGTATAAAATATGGGCCTAACATCTTCATTGATGCAAATTTGGCATGCTTGAACATAATCATTTTTCATCAAACTTCAATGGATGATCAAGCATTTATCTTAACTATGTCTAATCCAAATCTTTTGGCAGGATTATTATAACAGAGGTATTGGGTGGTGATATCCAGTTTGACTTTTATCACCGATGGTTTGATGCAATTTTTGTGGCTAGTGCATTCCTTTCACTGCTTTTACTTTCTGCGCATTATACATCTCGCCAAATTGACAAACATCCAATTGATTGTGAGTTCAATTCTGCCACTTAAATCTGAATTAATCTTCTTTCAGGCATTATGATAAATAGTTCTACTAACTTGATATTTGAATTGCTTACCATATTCTCTGTTTATTTCAATGCAGAACTGGAAACACACTCCCTAGATGCATGTATAGTTTCTAATGCCACGGAAGGTTTGATGTCACGCCAATGAACAATACAAGTTTAAATCTTCCTGATGGATGCATTTGAATTTATTTGATAGGTGACAGAGGTCGTTCATTATTTTTATTTGCCAGTGAATAGCTTATCAGAAGATGTGATGCTGGAGCAAATCACCAGTGAGAAGGTTGATATTGTATTAGTTATATCTATATATATGCATGCGACCAAATCTTTTAGAATACCCATTTTTTGGATGATTTTCTATGGAAAGTGAAAATTTCTGAACATTGTTGGGCAATATGTTCAATGTAGATTTGCTTATGCTTTCGAAAGTATAGAATGAATTGGATGTGAATAGTTTTTGCCCTTGGATTTTGGTACCATGGATCTAAAGAACAGTTCCATAATTTTATTGGTAAGTAGTAGTTTTGGATTAGCAGTGGTGGAAATTCCCACTCAAATGCTCTCTGTTGACTGTAAAGTTCTTCTGAAACATTTTAATATGGTATAATCATGAGGTGATAATATAAGGAATACTGTTTATGTGTGATATGCAATGAAAGGCACCATACAAAAGAATGATTGGATCTAATGTTCATCGGTGCATGATCTAGATTTTTTTTCCTCGTATATGATTGATAACAGAAATCAAGTTGGGATAGTAGTGTGTTTGGCAAGAAAAGGAATCATAAGCAGTTTTATGTTATCATTCTACATTACTCTCATTTTTACTTAAAGAACCTGATTTTATTCTGCAGTGTTCGTAATTTTACTTAATGAATGTGATTTTATTCTGCATTGCTCGAAATATCTCTGCCCAGTAAAAAAGAGGGAAATTTATTCACTTGTGTTTGAACAATGTAAGAAATTAAAAATATCTAATAATTGAATTGAATTGAATTCTTTTTATTTCTTAAATAATTAGTTTAAATGAAGTAATTGAAATATTTTAAATTTTTTGTTTAGATAAAACAATTTAATTTTTATTTTTGGCAAACTTAACTTTAATTTTGAGTTTAATTAAGTTAGTTCGACTTTTAATTTCTACGAAGTCTTGATTTTTTGTTCAAGTCGACTTTTAGTTTGACATGATTCAACTTGATTTTTGACATGATTTAACTCGATCTTTGGCTTAATTTGACTTTACTTTTGTTTCGGTCTGGCTTAATCTTTTAACTTGATCCAGCTTGATCTTTAGACCGACACGACATGACTTGACCTTTGGTATAAATTGATTTGTCTCGATCTTTTGTCTATCTTGACTCGACTTTTTGAATCCGTAATTTTTTTTTTCTAACCAATGAGCAATTTCACAAAATAGGAAATTTCAATTTCTTTCTTTTATGAGTGTATATTACATTCTACTATTTTAATTATTTAAAATATTTTTTTAAAATCCATAAATTTTAAATTTTCTTAATTTCCTCGTCCAAATGCCATTTTCCTTAAAATAATTTTAAATCCTCTAAATAAATAAGAGTTACTCTTTTGAACTGTGTCGTCCTAAAATAATTACACACCTTTATAGAATAATTACTTAATGTTTGGATTTCAATTCATTTCTTTCAAAAACTACTTTTTATATTAAAAAAATATAAGTACTTTTACGTATTACCTTTAGACGGGCATTCAAATGATATCGAAAGAAATTATTTGCTAAAATAAAATAAAAAAAATAGTATATATCAACATAAGTTGCAATAACTAGTGTTAAAAGATATAGGAAACCTTTAAAAAACAAAATAGTATTTAACTACAACTAGTGAGTATTTTTAATGTTTTTAAAACAAATAGACATAATGATTTACACATTTGATGTAACATCAAGACACAAGTGGATTTTATTCAAAACTCAATAAGTAGTAATTCATAAGGAAACTGACCTCGAAATGAATAGATAGTTAACAGATATCAACATTTAACAGTAATTGTTAACCTATGTGACAATAAGACAAGAAGAACATTAAAAACTGTCTGATTGTTGATAGCAATAAAACAAAATTAAATGGAGAAAAGTCATAGAAGCTAATAAATTAATCGATTGTAAGTTTTGAAAACCTTTCTATTTAGATAGAATTCAATGAAGTCATAGTCTTCTACATTATTATGTCACAACACAAAAATACAATTTTCATCTAAGATATTTAACAAAGTAAGTTGTGATCAATTTATGTATTAATAATGATATGTATTTCTCACTGCAATATTTTTATGTAACATTAAGTTATTTTTTCATTTTAACTAATCATGTAATAAAATAAAATAAAAATATTTTGTCATTTAATGTAATAATTACTTTTTGTTAAGGTTTCATAAATAAATATGAAGATAAACATTACTAGATAAACATTATGGAAGACATTCAGCTAAGAAAAATATTTAATGGGGAAAATATGACGTGAGAACAGTGTTTGAATAATTATTAACATAAGAAAAAAAAAAGATATGAATATTTGAGAACACCATATAGAGATTAATTAGATTGAAATATTAAAGTAATTGCTGAGGATAAAACTGTAACATGGAGATGAGAATGCTTAGCAACACGGCAATCAAATTTCTAACGCAAATGTGAGAAGAAACTTTTTCATTTGATGTGAGTCTCACCAACTTTTGGAACCTTTCTTTCTGATTTGTGATGAAATCATGTTGAACAAGTTTTCTATATATGGATACAAAGTATTTATTGATTTTTATTATTGAAGAATATGATTAACGTTTTCAATACATTTTTTTTATTCCAGTAAGATTATGATTTATAACATTTAAATACAAAACTTTATTTGAAGATAAGAAATTTAATTTCACTTAAATTGTTTTGCTTGTTTTTTAATACAGAAGAGTACAAGGAGTTACAAGTTGAAGAGTCCATTGTCTAAAAAATTAAAGGTTATTTAATAAACATATAAATATTAAAATTCATAATTCCATTTTATAAACCATTGAAGAATATACAATAAAAAGCATATTTACATAAAAGACTAGTTAAATCTATTTTTAAGTGCTTTGTATCTCAGTGAAAATTATCAATTTCAAATGTATTTTTGTCCATTTTTTTTCTAATTTTTCTCTTTAATAACCAACTTGTTAAATTCAAATAATTATTCATAATACAAAATTTATTTTCTAATTTCACCATTTTAATAATTACTTTTTTGTAATTTAAATAATTATTTACAATTCAAAATTAAATAAATATAATTTTGTAATGAGATGTTTCTTAATATAAATATAATTAATTTTAAAAGAATAATACCACCATAGAAAAACATAAAGAATAAAGATAAACCACACTAAAATATTTTACATAGAAAAAATTACAATCAACTTTATAAAATAATTAGAAAAACAAAAGTATTTAAATTATAAAATAATAAAGTATTTCAATATAAAATAATTAAACATGTTATTTAGATTAGTGGACACACATATACGTTAATGCACTTCATTCTTAATTCATTATTTTAATAATTATTAATTTATAAAATTATTTATATAAAAAATAATTGTAAACAAAATATTATAATAAATATAAATTTAGAATTAGTTTCTCTTCAAAACTTTTGACCAATTTAGTCATTTATATTTAAAAATGAGTGAATTTAGTACTTTAACCAAATTTTGTTAAGTTTATCTGATGTTTCAAGCGCATTTGATGATAATAGTTGAATTGTTTACACCGTTTGACACATTTTTGCTTCAATGTTAACTCAAATATTATAATAAAATGCGTTTAAAATGTCAAATAAACTTAACAAATTTTGATAAGAATTACTAAATTAACACATTTATAAAAGTGAATGACTAAATTGATATAAAATTTCGAAATGAAACTAATTCTAAAATTAATTCAAACTTAAAGAAACAAAAACATATTTAATTCTAAATAATTCTAAAGACAGATAATACAAAACTAGAGAATTACACTTACTCCACTCAATTAGTGTTTGAAAAAAAAAAGTATTTGAACTAACATCATCTATAACACTATATTTTATTAAAAATGACCTTATTTTACAAGTTCAAATGTTATTTTGATAAAAACTCTTTCAAACATTTTCAATACACTTCTCCCATTCAAGCAACCATAATGTTATTATCAACTCTACCCTCATTAATTAAAACCATTTAATATCTTTCTCCCTACACGAAAAGCCACATCATTGATGCAAACTATAGATAACAATTTATTAATAGCGTTTCTTTTTCACTTATAAGTTCTGAAAACATTAAATGGAGACAAGAAATACACATCATGCCTGTTCTAAATAAACATTTGGAGCTGAAAATCACATCACTAACCAAACATGATAATTTATTTATTTATTTTTTTGATTTTTTTCCTTCTTTATAATGTCTTGATAACTAAAAATCATATTATCTCGTAATGTTTAAGAAGACTACGATATTTTTTGACAAATTTTATTTAACAAAATTTGACAAAATTAGTTTTTTAGTACACGATTATAACTTCTTTTTTCTTTTCAAATTATATCATATATTTCTTTCGACCATTAAAGCGTTGCTAGATATATATTGTCAAAAATTTATCAATAGAAGTTTGTTAAAAAATAATTTTCCCCTTTAAAAATCAATAAAATTCATTAGACCTTTTGCAATTATTCTATAGAAGTATCAACTTTTTCTCCATCATCTCTTCCACCTTTTGCACATGTTGGTCTCAAGAAACTCACTTCTTGTTTGTTACTTTTATGGCAAGAAAATGTGAGTGAAGATTATACGCAAAAACGTGAGGCGTTGAGGGAGAGTTGCCACAGTGCCCCCACGCAATCCTCACGCGCACCTTTCTCACGTGTTTCCAGTTATTTCACACGCAACGCGTTACACGCTTCTCAAAACCCTCACACGTGCGTGGTACCTTTCATTATTATTTTTTCTTTATCTTTTAAAACCATCAATAACCAATAATAATGAAAAAATAAATAAAAATCTTACGTGGGAAGACCCGTGTAGAATCGGCCAGGAAATAATAAAATGAAATAAAAGTGGAAAATGAAATCATGGGTTTTTTCCATTTACTTTTGTAAAAAAATAAAAAAAAAATTCAGAGAAGGAGTGAAAGCAAAATTTCTGGGAAGAAGGAGAGAAAACCTATCTAAACCCGCACAAAAATTAAAGGGAAGAAGAAACTGTGTGAGAGAGAGTTTGTTAAATGTAATTCTCGTGAGAAAAATATTTTTGAGAGATTTATCATTTCGCGGCTTCAGATCACAGACCTAGAAAAATTACGTGTTGATGCGCTAATTTATTATTGTTCATAAATGTGAGAGAGGATTGCGTCAAATCCTCTGTAATTTCGTTTTGCGTATAACTTTGAATTCGCATTGAGTCAGTGGTCCTTGAGGATACTCTGCGTCTGATTTTTCTGTTAATTTGAACAGAGAATTTTCGCGACTGGAAACGACGTCGCATAAGGCACTTTGCGCTTGATTGCAATATGCCATGGCTGAACCTTAGGGAAGCCTGTACAATGCGACCAAGGTGGCTTGGAATATAAAGGCATGTCAATTCATTTATTGTTAGGGTTTTTGGTTGTTATTCAGATTTTTTTTTTCATCAATTTCTTTGGTTGTACTTCTGTCCGAATTTTGTTTTCCGTGTTGCATCGATACTAGAACATTGGAGAGGTTGGATTACTTTTTGGCTGTTAATTCAGTGTATGTCTGTTTTAGGGTTTCTATTTGTCAGTTGAATGGATTTTGGGATTTGGAACAGATTTTCGCTTTTTAAGTCATTGGTTGACTGACTAGACTTACAGCATTTTTAACTGGTGGCAACTTGGCAATCACTGATTTACTTTTATTAATGATTTATATTCATGCTATTTTTTCTGTTTGTAAGTGATAGTTGTTAATGTGGTTTGAATTTACTTTCTAGATGACATCAGTACGGAGAGGAGTTTTCGCATGGAAGAACCAAGAACCGCAGTATTGAGTAATCATGATGTTCAAGAGGATATGGTGAGATACACAGGGTAATTGACAACCTGTCCTTTGTTTATTGCAATCAGTTATTCGTACACATAGTCTAAAGAGCAACCTCTTTTGGATCACATTATCTGATAAGCCAGATTTCTTCTTATGATTTTCTTCTTCTTCTTGTTTGATGGGACAATTGAACTTTCTTGATTATTCAACAGCTATATATGAGTATACTGTATATGCTCTCATCGTGGTGAATGACATGTCTTGGACAGTTGTTGCTTTCATTATGTTTTCCTCTCTTAATTACTGATGCAATATAAACATTGAAACCAACCAGCAATCTTCTTCCATTTCTACTATTTTGTGACGGTTGTTAATTTTTTAATTTGTAGTTGATGTAAAATAAAGACGAAGGAAGACATTTTGTGCATTAACTATCTCTTCTTGAAGCAAACTTATAGCATTGTCGTATGTTATTTTAATTAAAAAAAATGAAGAATGAAATTTATAATTTTTTATATTTGTTGTGAATTGTGTGTTTTGATAATTTTTATTTTGTAAAAGTGTCACGAAGTCATCTTTTTGTTTAGCTCAAATTTAGCCTTCTATCTCTACACACAAAAGTTCTGGTCACATTGATGTATGGCAAGGTGGGTGGTTCTTGCAAAAGACTGTCATGGCAGGACTTAATTCAGTTTTAGTTATAGGCCTCATTCTTCCTTCCACTTGAGATTTTAGAGAATTTAGTGAGCCTTACCCTGCTCACTGATGTATATATTGTATAAAAAGGAGAAGCCTACAAGGGAAGGAAGAGAAGGAAATAGGGTAAAGCCTATGACTCTTCTAGACACCGAAAAAACATATTTATAAAAGCTGAACAAGATAAAAGCATCATTTTTGTAACACTTCTGTTTAAAGAAGAGTCTAGTAATAGAAGATTACGTTTAGTAACCACTAAGAAATATGATTTAACCTAATTTAAGAAGTTCAAGTAAAACCGACCAAGACTGAGGCATTACCTCAGATGCTACTCTAATCTCAGCATGTATGAGAAAGAAACCTGATAAGAGTGGTAGGGATAAGAATTTCAATGATATAAATTATTTCCTGACAGGCCAATCAAATACACTTCTTTACGGTGTCCCAATTGAACATGATTCCAATGTGTTTTGTTTGGGCAAATCATCCCTGGTAGGGGCAAATTTGCACCCAACATAGAAAAAGTAGTTCCTGAGTATTAGATCGATAATGTGTTGGGTAATGTGTAGTGCAACTTTTGTGCTTGTGATAAACCATTGCATTTGTGTTTATCGTTGTCAATGTCATAGTTAAAGAGTAAAACTTTGACACTGGACTGTTGTAGTCTAAAAATAATCAGAAACTAGCAAGAGCTAAATTGTAAGTAGTGGTAATCTAAATTGAAGGTAATATTTTTTTAATCGTGCCTTGTCTAGTTTAGGTATCACTCGAAGTGATTTCCATGTGTTTTGTTTAGGCAAATTATTCCTCGCCAAATATGCACCCAACATAGGAAAAAAAACAGTTGCTGAATTTCAATAATATTTTAGATAGATAATACGTTTGGATAACATGTAGTGTAGCTCTTGTGCTTGAAATAAACAATTTCATTTGTGTTTCAATGTTTCAGTTAGTGTAAAACTTTGACATTGAACTGTAGTAGCCTTACTCTAAAAAGAATTAGAAACTACCGAGGGCTAATTGTAATTTGCGGAAGTCTGAATTGAAGGTTATTCTTTAAATCATGAGTTGTTTATTTTAGGTATCCCTCAAATGTGGAAACAAATTGGACAAACATTCTATGATTCAGAAAGCTGATATGAGACTCGAATCAGGGACTTGTAATGTTTGCTCAGCTCCTTGTTCATCTTGCATGCATCTTAACCGAGCTCTCATGGGGTCAAAGGTCAAAGAATTCTCTGATGAAAACTCTCGCTTAGGGGAGGGTAATCAGTATTGTGAGGCTGATGGGTCTTCTCCTGGGAGCAGAGCTTGCGAAAGATTGAAGCATGCTAGCGATGACACCAATTACAAGCCTAGTATTTCTTCAACTCATGATTCTCGGTCTGAAAATGCTGAGAATGGACAAGCCTTATCTGAGAAGTATCAGGATTCCAAGTGTTTAGAAAGTCTTGACGATATCACTTCTTGTATCAGTAGGACCAGTAATGCTAATTTAGGGAGTGGTAGGCAACAAAAAAATACAGACAGAGTAAATGTATCCTGTAGTTCGACTTTAGTTAGTCACTTAGAGGCAGAAGGATCTGGACACGGGCCATCTGTTGACATGTCTGGTTTGTTAGAAGGCTGTATGGAAAATGTAGATTCATCATTTACCAAAGAGAGAGTACCTATTATTGCTGCTGATGCAAAACCTGTGGCAGATAAGGAAAACCTAAATAATAGTACAGCCAAAGTTTCAGTGGAAATATGTCCGAAGTCAGAAGCAGATATGGGAAATAATGTTGACGTTGCTAAAGATGAAGATCGTAAATATTCAGCGCATGATGGACTGCATGAGAAGGTCGATGAGCTGATTAAATCATCTAGCAGGTCTGAACCTCAATCAGAAGATGAGGGTGATGAATCAGATGTTGTTGAGCATGATGTGAGTGCATTTTCTTTCATTATTTTAGTTTCTTTCCATCAAAAAGTAAATTCAACGGAGATGTAAATGGGAGAAGTAGAATGTAATGGCTTGAACTTGAATTAAGATAGATATGCATGTGCATAATCTTAATTATTTTCGAGGCTTGGGGTAATGGCAAACAATCAACTCGGTTTATAAATATTCCTCATTTTCCCTTTTATTCTCTTTCGTTACCTGTTTTTTTTTTTTTCGTTACACACTTCTTTGATGTTGCTCACTTTGCTTTTCCCCTTGTAATTGACTTGGAAATAGGTAAAAGTATGTGACATCTGTGGAGATGCTGGTCGTGAAGATCTACTTGCCATATGTAGTAGGTGTAGTGATGGTGCAGAGCACACGTATGCACAAGATCCTTCTATATTACCTCTTCTTAGCTTCTATAATATTTTACTAAATGGAGACTTAACATTATGGTATCTTTGAATCAGCTACTGCATGCGGGAAATGCTTGTCAAGCTCCCGGAAGGTGATTGGTTGTGTGAAGAATGCAAGTGTGCAGAGGAGACGACAAATCAAAGGCTGGGTAATCTTGAAGTTCTTTGTATACACCATTTTTTATTTGAAAAAAGTTGTGCATGGTATTTAAAAAGAGTGCCATGCCTTCTGTATCCTTTTTTCTCATGTGCTAACAGATTTGTGAAATTATATTTTGTGGTTTAGTTATTGAAGAAAAAAATCTTCATAAAGTTATTTCAGCTTCACAAATTTCTGGAAAAAGACCTTCTCAAAGCATGGAAATAGCTTCAGCAGCAAAAAGGCAAGCTCTTGAATCGAGCACAGGATCACCGAAGGCATCAAGCCCAAAGAGAATAGTCTCACTCTCACGAGAATCATCTCTCAAAAGCATGGATAAAGGAAAGATGAAGTCTGGGCAACAGATCCCCATGCGTAGCCACCTTGGTGGCGACAATGTAGACCTTGCACGGTCCCTTTCGACTGGCCCTCGGAGTCAAAATCCAAGGAGTATGGTTATATTTGACATCTACTGACTGAACTTCATTACTGTATTCTACTTTATTTTATTCATTCCTTATAAGCGACCTTGAATTCCATGGCAAACATATCGATGTCTCCAATTTCCTTGAGTTTCACCTTTTCATTTATTTATAGTATGATTTTTCTGTTTCTACGAATAGGTACATTGTTGAAGTCCAATTCATTCAACAACTTCAATTCCAAGCCTAGAATCAAACTTGTCGATGAAGTTGTTCCCCAAAAGCAGAAAGGGGGTGTCGAACATATTTCTAAGTATATTGAGACAGTTGCTGGGATGATGAGCAAATCAGTGTCATTCAAATCCTCACACTTGGGGCGTTCAAATACTAATGATTCAAAAGTTAAATCAATTTTTGCTAAACCTGGAATTGTTCAGGATTTGAAACCATCGAGACATACAAAAGAATCGGGTTCACTTGACAAGAAATTTCAACCTAAGATTGATCGACCTGTCATTTATTCAGCTACGGTTAGTTCTGTTGTTTCCACGTCAAAAGGTGATCATAAGCTTGCTCCTCATGGTGAAACTGCTAAACCTTATACAGTTGACAACAATCGAGAGTTTAAGGTCAACCAAGATGGAAAAGTACATTCATTATCGAAGTCTATGAATAATACAGGCAGTAGAAGCCCAGAACCTCAAGTTAGTTCAGGTGTGAGAGTGATCTCGAGTGGAGACATTTTATTTCAGTATATTATTGTAATATTTCACCTACTTTTAGCTGTTTTTCAAATTTCAGTTTTCTATGTAGTAACACCATTTTCTTTTAACTTTCTCTTATTTTAATTGTAGTAGGAGCATCCTGTGATGGATTTTTGTTCTTGGAACTAGGTGGACTATGTTTTCTGCAATGATGGTTTCTTATTTAGTTATTGTTTGGATTTTGCAGATAGAACATCAACCAGTGTTGATGAAACTCAACAGGATAGGATGCCTCGATCACAGGAGACTGTTAATCAGGTTGTCAGAACCAAAGATAGTTCTAGTGATCATGTGAGGTCAGGTGTTACTAATGCTTCAAAGAGTTCATTCTGTCGTAAATGTAAAGATTTTGGCCATGCTACAGAATGTTGCTCGATTAGTGGTACGCTGGAATTTGGTCCCGAAGCATCAGTCATTACTACAAGTAGTTCAAAAAAGGATATGCATAAGGGAAATAGATTGAAAGATGCAATACAGGCAGCTTTGCTTAGAAGGCCTGAAATACACAAGAAGAAAGAAGGTCCTGATGAAACTAACGAGTTTCCTACATCAAGCATTGGTTTCAAACGTGAAGTCAATTCTGAGAACCAAGTGTTGGTTTCCAACACAATGAAGAATAGTATATCTGCTGAAGAAACCAATGTGAAGCAGGAAATTCTTGAGAGTTCTTCATTTGAAACCTCTAAAGGTCCATCTGCTAATGATCCGAAGCAACTTAAATTTTGCCAAACTGATCTCTGCTCTCAGCTGAGAAAGTCAGAATTTGCTGGTCTCACTTCTGGAAAGCCTGTAGTGAGAGACTTGCCAAATAATGGAATGGCGATTTCAAGTGTTCTTTCGAAGATGTCAGTCATTCCGGAATATGAGTACATCTGGCAGTATGTAACATCTTGTGATGAGCTAGTTTGTCTTCTGTTTTGGATTGCTTTGTTTACTCTTCATGGTTTGCCATCAAATGTGTTTTATGAGTTTTTTTTGTTCATGCAGGGGTGTCTTTGAAGTGCATAGAAATGGAAAGCCTCCGGACTTGTATGCTGGAATTCAGGCACATTTATCCGCATGTGCTTCTCCCAAAGTTATTGAGACAGTAAAGAATTTTTTACCTGAAGTTTCCCTAAATGAAGTTTCTCGATTGAGCATATGGCCTGCACAATTTCATCAAAGTGGTGCTAAGGAAGATAATATTGCTCTTTACTTCTTTGCCAAAGACATTGAAAGGCAAGAATATGAATATCACTTCACTTGTCTGTTGACAGTAGGCATTGAAATGAAAATATAATTCTTTGTTTCCTATCATGTAAATTGTTTACCATTTCTAATAATTTTCTATTACAGTTACGAGAGACACTACAAGGGTCTATTGGATCACATGGTTAGAAATGATTTGGCACTTAGGGGGATGTTTGATGGTGTTGAACTTCTCATATTTGCATCCAATCAGCTTCCGGAAGATTCACAACGTAAGATATTATTCTGGACTCTTGCTAAACAATTCCTGAGATCATGGTAACTTAGTGAATGATGTGTATGGCTTTGGTGTTGGGTTGAAGTTTATGATTGCATTAACTATCAAGTTCTGTAAAAATTTCTTTCATGTGCAACTTCGCAATGTCTTTTACAAAGACAATGAGAATTGTATCTTACGAAAGAGTTTGCTTGCATCAGTTTTATATATATAATATAATATCAGCAAACATGTTTTATATTGTATTTTAGAGTTTTTGTAATAAATGATATTGCTATTTTTCGAACTTGGGTGTATTTATACCTGATGCCAGTTGATGACATCCATTCATTTTGAATCAGAATTCTATATATGTTGGAATTCTAAAACCAACTCATCTGGATGAAATAGACGTGAGAAGGTCGTAAGACAATATTGCTTTATACTGAATGTTGTTGTCGGAGGCAATGATTTGTTGCTCTAGTTGGCATTAGTTTGTTGATGGTGTTGTGCTTTGTCCTGTGAATTTTCTCCCTTTTGATCATCACTGGGTTGTGCTCAGTATGGGTTGTTTGGCAGTTTACTTGGCTGAAAGTATAAATGATCATCTATGTAACAAGGTTTTCCAATAAGAAATATCAACAGTTTAAACTGTCTCTGCAGGTTGGAATATGTTATTTTTTCTATGGGGTATATTTAGAGGGAGGAGGATCAGTCATTCAGATTCCACAAAAAGTGCATGTATTCCCAGTTTGAATGTGATGCCAAATGAGAAGGATTTTCCATCTGCCATTATGACTTTGTCTGAAACTTGGTGTTCACCAAGACGCATAGATGAAGAATCCATTGATCAAGGTCACAATATGCCATGTAAGAATTTTGATAGTAAGGGAACTGTGTTTGGCCAGACACATTTGGAATTGCAAGTAAAGTTAGAGAGACAAGATTCTAGAGTCAACACCAAATCTACATCTGGGACTCAGATCACCCGTACGCAATTGTGTCAAGAAATGAATTCCACTGGTTCGTCCCTGGTAATGTTTTTATCCTTATATATCTTGTTTGGTAGATTCAAGACTTTCTGTTTGCTATTTGACATAAATCCTTTTAAATTGTGATCTGATCTTGATATGTAGTAATTATAAGTTAGAAATGTTATTTTTATTTTCTGAATTATAGACTTATGTACTGATTAGTTTTTGATAATTGTTTTTGATGGTTCTACAAGGAAGTTAAGAACGCAAGTTGTTAATTATATACACTTGCCAATCATTCAACTATGATACACAAGGGGAGATTAAAAATAGCTATAGTAAGTAAAAGAAGAAAATACTGCTATGAGAGATGATGCTAACCACTTCTTAGAAGGAAAAAATGAAGTTGTAAATGTTTTATAAAATCTTAAGTCCTGCTACTAGTCATCTCGTTTTTTTAATGCTATTGGTATTTGCAGGGAGATAGCGAACCAGAGCATAAACGGTACATACAGTCTAAACCTCCTGAAGCAATGGGAACTAGTGTAAGTAGAAGGATTGTGGACACAAAAACTAATCCTGATATTTCTGGTAAGCAAGAGACCTCTTTGTCTTCGGAGATCCCTTCTGTCGTTTGCCAAATAGATACTGCAAGTAATATCATTAAGGATAAACTTTTAGAGTATGATGAGAATCAGCAAAGGCCTAAAAGGAAACAGTTGGGGAATGATCTCAATATTAACGAGGAGGCACCGGGAGAGCTTGATTTGGAAGAGGTCAACTTTCAGGTACCTACTGATAAAAAAATTAAGAATATAGATCTTTCAGATACAGTTCTGGATGCTTCTACAATTAGTTGTCGGAAACGTCCTTTGAATGAGGTAAATGGCAAATTGGAAGACAGAGAAAGTAGCAAGAAGCTGCAAACAAGTTTGGGTGGAGCTTTTGGATGTAACGATTCTGCTGGAGCCAGGGTCTCTTTTAATGGTAGTTTCCCATCACTAGTGAACAATCTTGGTTCCTGTTCTTCGGCTTGCGATGAGAAAATCATCCACGAGGACCTAGGAACGATGGAGAGAACCTTTTTTCCAGTGGACACTCGTAATAAACATAACTCGGGGATGGTTGTGAACAGAGATTCACTGAATGGGCCTCGTGAGTACGTGGACCAATTTGAAGTTGGGATTCCAAATTTGGAGCTTGCTTTGGGGGGTGAAACGAAACCGTCACACAAGGGTATGATGCCTTTCTTTGTTGGTGCAGTTGACAAGAAAATCAACCCAGAAAAGACTCCTGATATCGATATCGAGCGAGACGATGAGAACGTTGCTGCATCTCTTTCCTTGTCACTATCCTTTCCATCTTCAAGCAAAGAACACATGAAACCAGTTAGAAGAGATGAGACTTTGCCCGATGCGAAATCTCCGTTTCTTCTTTTTGGGAGATTCACGGACAAATAAATAAACATGCTGCGTTGCTATTTCTAACCATGTACATTATCTTGTTCTTGTTCCAGATGCCTTGGATAAAGCAGCCATATAGCACATCTCCAGTGAATCCCTTATACAAAGAAGAGACGTCCACCTGTTCAGGTACCCGGCTAAAATAAGCTTTCTTTTCTTTCTCCCCTTTTGTTAAATACTTGCTTTTGTACTTTCTTTTTGGTTTCAGAACGCATAGTTACGGCTGTTTGTGTTTGTATATAGAGAGAATTTCAGCCGTTATAATTTCAGAAATGTTACTAGGAACTTGCGGGTGGCTATTTTTATGACATGGTTTCCTTTGTTCCTGGCTTCATCACTTCTCTTTTCTCTTTTCATATTCCTCCTGCAGTTAGATCATGAATTTTGATTTTCTGTTTTGTTTGATTTTTTTTTGTACCATTCTTCTACTCTATCTTCAATAGATTTGAGTTTCTCTTGTCGAAGGAAATAAAAAAGAACAGGCAATTTGGACAAGAAAAAATCAAATTTGTTGTTTTCACTGGTCGGCAACTCTAAAACAATTAAGTGACAATTGCAAACAACAATTACATAGCATATATTAATCACCCACAAAGAAGATTTTCCATTGAAAACATTCTAAAAACTTGTAAACAATGTTAAAGATTACTAATTTGTTATCAAATAAAAATTGAACAAAAGTATAACAACAATCACAACCGTCTTTAACTAATTAGGTCGCAAGCAAATGGAGTTTGAATTGCATGACTCTATATGTGTGCGTTGATATTCTTAAGTCACATATATAGATTGTTCTACTGTGATTGATCTTTGTATTTATTTTTAACATCCTCTTCATTGACCGTTCACATGTGTCTACAAATTTGTAACTTAATAAAAAAAATTCATAATGATAATTATATATATATATATATATATATATATATATATATATATATATATATATATAATTTAATAACACCACACAAAAAAATTAACCTAATATTAATTTCATTGATGAATTAAGGTTATAAAGTATATTTATTCACAATTACATTCCATAATTTATGTATGAGAAAAAAAGACATATTACCAAACACAACTTTAGTTATATATATATATATATATATATATATATATATATATATATATTTTGATGGGAAGTCATGTTAAGACAATATAATTTTTAATATTTTTTTATCAGCATAACTTTTAATGTGATTGGATCTGAAATTATGTTACTCGCTCATAATCTTAGTTCAAATTAAATAATAATAATAAGCATAATCATTATTGTGTTTGATCCGCGTCACTTCTCTCCTTTTTAGATCAATACAACTTTATCCGAACATCATGCTATACATGCATATTTTTTCACATCATATTATAAGTATGACTTATCCAATTTTTAAAATTTGTTTATTTTGATAATTTTATAATATATTAACATAATGAAAAACCCATATTTTAACATGATACATAGAAATATATAGAAAAGGTAAAAGAAAATATTATTAAAATGTTTAAACAGTGGTATTCACACCACTGTCTTTTATTTGTTACATAGATATTTGTGCCTCAAGCCCGTGTTAATATTATCCTTGGAAAGAAATGTCAGAAATACATGTGAATCTCTGCATTCTGCTGAAGCTTTTTGTCTCTTATCTGTCATAAATGTGACATCTTGATGACAATTTTCAGACAACTGGGCTCCTTCAATATCACGAATGCATTCTTAATATCTTCTAATGGGACCTCATGGCTCCATAGTTCTTCAAGAGGGAATTCCTGTAAATTACCAAATTTATCACTACCATAATAAAACATGCAAGAAATGATTTAGAAAAATAATCTACTTTAATTAATTAATTAATTACCTTTTTCTGGCTTTTGTCAACTACTATGGAGAGATCAGACCTAACTTTTAAGCCCCCAAAAACTGAACCTTTCAAAGTTCTACCCAAAAGAATGGCTATGAGACCCAATGGGACAGTAGGTTCTGCTGGTATTCCAACTACTACTGTTTTACCCGTTCCCTGCATGTACGGAACAAATAACTTTAAACACTAAATACAAAAAACTAAAAGAATATAACAATAGTACGTGTACAATCATCATGGTTTTTCAAGGAAATTCATACAAGAGTCACAATAACAATAAATGAGACTTAACTTATAAGGTTGACATCCTTAAGAACAATTTACTGCATGCAAATTTCACTTTGATTTTAAAAAGATAAATTAAATTTAAAATTCACATTTTAAAATAATAAACTTGGGTATTTGCTTTTATAAAGTATTTAATTTTATCATGTTTAACAAACAAAGGAAAACTTAGATTCATATTTAATTTCTTCCGGATCACGATTATGAAAAGATATTTGATGAAAATAACCATTTTTGTGGCTTCCAATGATTCGGTAAGCATAGGAGGAATTCCGGTGCACTCAAAGGAATAATCCACACCCATTCCACCAGTTGCTTCCTTTACCAATTCTGAAACAGATTTAGCAGAATCACTTGGATTTATGAAGTGGTTCATTCCAAAAGCCTCTCCTTTTTCCCTCTTCTTCTCGTTTTTGTCAATTCCAATTATCTTAGCTGCTCCCATAGCTTTGGCTCCGCTTATAGCCTGCAACACCATGTCACTTTCACTTAATCACAATTCAAGCTTCAAACTAAATCAGATAAAAAACTCAAAATCCAACACAAAACTTTATGCAGATTTTTATACCCCTAAACCAACAGCACCAAGACCCAAAACAGCTACACTGGACCCACTTTCAACCTTGGCTTCTTTCCAAGCAGCTCCATACCCAGTTGAAAACCCACACGAGATGAAACTGGCATGGGTTGGATCAATGGTTGGATCAACTTTGAGAACGTAATTGACATCACTAACCATGTATTCTGACCATGTAGCACAACTTAGAACATGGTACAGCCTCTGTCCTCTGATGGACATTCTTGAAGTCTCATCTGGTAGTAAACCAGTTAATCTCACAGGGTTTGTCAGACATAGATTGGTTTTTCCGGAAACACAATTCTCACATGTTTCACACTCGCCTATGTATGTAGGGATCACCACATCGCCCTCTTTAAGGGTTGTCACTTGGTCACCAACACTCTCCACAACACTGAGAAATTAAAACAAACACGTAATCGACAGAAGATACAACCCAAGAAAAATGAGCATGAAATCGTGAACATGAACATAACATGTTACACAGTGTGGTGTTTGTCGAGCTTACCCAACTCCTTCGTGCCCAAGTGCTCGAGGAAATTTCATCTGCGATCAATTTGTCAGTGGAAGAAAGATGAAGAAAATAAAACTATACTGTTCATAATTGTTTTAAAGAAAAAAAAAAAACAAAATCAGACTCAAACATGGGATTGAAGAGACTCTGACATGTGGGAATCCTTGAAGGCTTGTTATGTCTGTGTGGCATAAACTGGAACAGAGCATCTTAACTCGAACTTCTGTTGCTTTTGGTGGATCAACCTGTATCTCTTCTACTGTAACAGGTTGACCTAATCCCCAGCATATTGCAGCTACAATCCGAAAACCAAATTTTGTACATTCATAATCCAGAGAGATAGAGATTACGAGCTTTGCATAATTAGCAAGGTCACTCACAAGAAAGATGGAACAAGGTTGAAGATGATACCTTTGCATGTTACAACCTGCGGGATTCTTGACATTGTAGATTAAAACACAATCTCGTAATTAAATGAAACAAATGCTGTTCTAACTTCTTCTGAGGGTGCTGTCTTGCCCTCTTCTTTATAACACAAAAGGGAATAGCTGCCACAGAGACTTAGATGAAAAAAAGAAAAAGAAAATTATTTAGTAATAAATTTTTACTATTTTCTCGCATGTTTTTAAAACTTAAAAATAAAAAAATAAAAACCACTTAAAAAAATATCACATAAAATCATAAAATTATAAAAAAAATTGTCCAAATTTAATAATTAAAATATATTGTCAATTAAAAAACAAAAAAACAGCTCAACACAGTTACTTTTCTGCTGCTTTTCTGCTTTCTGTTCGGCATAAGTAATTGTCTGGTGAGTAAATCCCATCCTTATCTTTGTTGGAGGTCTTTCGATTTGGACAAGAAAACTTTGTTGCATATAATAGCACAATATTTTTTAAAGTGTTAATTTTTAAGTTTTGAAATATAAAAAAATAAAAAAATATTTAAAAAATATCATTTTAAATTATAAAAAAATTATCAAAATTTAATTATTAAAATATCATTTTTTTTTCTAAATAATAATATATAAGTATATAATAAATACAAATTTTCCATGTTGATTTTATAAAATTAATTTAAGTTTAGAAACTTATAATATATAAGTTATACTTAAAAGAAAAGATAATGGAAATGGAAGAGTAAGGAGGACGAAATTTATATCAATTTTATTTATGATCTTATTGATATAATAAAAAGAATTATTATTATAAATTATTTTAGTTAAATTTAAATTATTATTTTACAAATTTACTTGTATTATTTTTAACTTTGTTAATTATATAACATTAGTATAACATAATATAATACTTTTTATTTTTTTCTTATTAAGGGATATATATATATATATATATATATATATATATATATATATATATATATATATATATATATATAATTAGGAATATCCATGTTTGTTAAAGTTCTTCTCATGGTGATGGAAGAGTACACGTTTTTTTGTCGTAAATCCATGTTGATTCTTCTTTTCAAATGAATTAGTACAAATAGAGTACATCATCATCACCTTTCCATCTACAATAAATACATAGAAACATAGGGAGCATTAGCATTTATGAAAATTTATTGTTAATTTAACTAAGGTGATATATGAACATAATTTTATGATGTGTGAGAATTGTGTGTATTTGATTCACGTGATCATCAAGAACTTGTGATCATTTATGCTAAAATGAAAAAATAGAATGAATAGTGAGAAGAAGAAAAAGATTGATTTAAAATGGTTTATGAAGAGTGTACACATTTGACTTAGGTGATATGTGATAATTTGTAATGATTGTGACAGAGAAAATAATGTGTAAGATAAAGAGAAAGTGATAGAATTTTATTTTACAAAGTGATGTCTATAAATATTGATTAACCATAGTTATTCTTAAACAATCTTATTTAAAATTAAAAAAAATAATATAAAAATATTTACATATATCTATAAATATTTATAAATATACAAGAATTCTTAAATATTTCTTCACATATATCTAATAAATAATAGATTTATTTTTTTAATATCACGAGTAAGCCCAAGCATCACCCATTCCTCCACCAATTGCACTTTTTAGAAAAGAGTGGGTTTTAGTTAGGGATGACAACGGGTCGGGTCGGACATAGATAGTGTCTACCTGCAACACGACCTGCCATAAAAAAATCTACCCGCTACCCGTTTATTTATCTGCCGGGTATCAGCTTAAAAAATATTCGCGAATATTTTTAAAATCTGCAGGTACCCTTGGATATCCGATACCCGCAAATATTTAAAAAAAAGTATATTTTATAAATTTTTTAATATAAAATTATAAAAATAAAATATAAATTAAATTAAATTATAATTATAATTATAATTAAATTTAACATAATAAAATATACTGTTAATTTTAATTTTAATTAAATTAAATTTAATAAAATATAAATTAAATTTTAATTTTAATTTTTTTGCGGATAACGGGTACCTGTGGATACGAGTAGTATGATACCCGTACCCGACTCGTTTATAAGCGGATATTAAAGTACTCGCTACCCGCTACACGTGGATAATAAATACCTACATATAGTAACTATGCGTCGTAGATTTTATCCACAAATATCTGTAAACAGGAATATTTTTGCCATCCCTATTTCTAGTCTTCCCTTTACCTCTTCCCTGTCTCTATGCAAAAGAACAAAATAAGGTCCTTTCATTAATGGAACAAATCACGTGGGTCTCAACCAACAACTATAACTGCACCGAAAACACATTTATTTTATCATCAAATCAAATAACCAAACTGATGAGTAGAGAAATTATACACGAGAAAGAGTTTTAAATAAAAATATTAAAAATTATAATTATTCTCTTTAAAACTATGAGTTATATGGAAAAATAATTTAACTTGTCCTTTTATATTTATGTGGGAAAATTTGTTAATTAGTTTTGCTAGCAATACCTTATGAAAAATAGTTTAAGAGAGTATTGTTCTTTTAAAAAAGAAAAAATAGTATAGGACCATTTCAAATTTGTAAAAGTAAAATCATCCCAACCTTCCATAATTTATGTGTGAGAAAAAAAAAGACTTGTCGCAAAACACAACTTTAGTTAAATATGTATTTTTTTTTTTAATTTGATGGGAAATCATGTTAAGACAATATAATTTTTAACATTTTTTTATCAACATAACTTTTAATGTAATTTGATATAAATTTGTGTTATTCGGACGTAATTTTAGTTCAAATTAAATAATAATAATAATAATAATTAAACATAATCATTATTATTATGTTCGATCCGCATCACTTATTTGTTTATGTAAACAATTTATAAGATCAATATACTTTATCCTAACATCATGCTATACATGCATAATTTTTCACAACATATCATATAAGCATGACTTATCCAATTTTTAATTTTTATTTTATTTTGATAATTTTATAAAAGAATTACAGTAATATAATAAAAAACAACCCATATTTTAACATGACATGATACATAGAAATACATATATAGAAAATTTAAAAGAAAATATTATTAAAATATTTGTGAAGCTTTTGTCTCTTATTCTGTCATTAACGTGTCATCGTGATGACAATTTTTAGACAATTTGGATCCTTCAATATCTCAAATGCTTTCTTTATATTTTCAAATGGATTTGAATTTGGATTTTCCTTTGAGTATTATCACTAATTTCTCGATCCGACTCAATCTTCAGCCTGATCCAACTCATCGATATTTGGTCTAGCCTAATTCAAACTTTGGTTTAGCTTATCTTGACCTTCGACCCTACCTACCTGGCCCAATTTTACTTTTGATCTAACTTGATTGAATCACACGTTTCAACCTTGAACTTGTGGACTTTTTTTATTAACGAATGAGCAATTTCACAATTTGAAAATTTCTATTTTTTTAGTGAATTTTAAATTTTACTGTTTTAATTATTTGAAATACATTTTTAAAATTTATCAATTTTAATTTTCTCCTCCAAACAAATAATTTTCCTTGAAAAAAAAATCAATTTCTCAAAATAAATTAATTATCTTCTTAAATTACTTTATCTAAACACATCATAAGATCTGAAGCATTAATATTGTTACGTGAAAATAGAAACAATATTTCAAAGCCGAATCTACCTCCATGAGCTCTTAACTCAAAATTTTGTTATGAAACCTCTTATAATCAGGATGAAGGACAATTTAAATATACATAACAAATGTAATAAATGGTACAATTGGTTTTTTATGCAACAATTTTTCATGGTGTGAATTTCGTATTCTCTAATGATATTGAAAGAGATAAAAGAAAATATTAAGAAAAGAAAAAAAAATGCAAAGCATAAAAGAAAATTGTTTTTTGTGAAGGAATAGACAAATGAAGATATATAAAGAAAAGGAAAAAGAAAAGCATTAACATAAAAACAACACTGTTCCTCGCTCGGCTATACAAACACAGACTTTAAGGAATGAAAGAGAATTATCAACATCGTCTTTCTTCCGCCTTTCGATAAAACGAGGGTTAAATATGTTTTTTTAGTGAAATTTTAAATTAATTTATTTTAAAATTTTGTATTATTTTAGTCATTTATTTTTTGAAATATGTGAATTTAATTTTTTTAATCAATTTTATTAGGTTTATTTGATATTTTATACGCATTTCAAGATTGTAATTAAGTTGTTAATATTGTTTGACAAGTTTTATCTTTAATTTTAAGTCAAATATTATTATGAAATGCGCTTGAAATGTCAAATAAACTTAACAATATTTGATTAAAATGACTAAATTCAAGTATTTCGAAAGATAAAAGACTAAAATGGTGCACAATTCCAAAATTAACTAATTTCAAGATTTACTGAAATGACCAAAAACATATTTGATAACAAAATTTTCAAACTCAAAAAAACAAACCATGAAATCTTAATTACAATCTTAATTATGGTACTTTAACATACATTGGAACAATATTCAATCTTAATATTATAAGATTTACATCGAAATATTTTTTTTATAAAAAATTAATATAATATTAAAGATTGCCTCAGATAAAATTAAATATATTTTATCTTTATATAAAATATAATTTTAAAGCTAAATATTTTTAAAAATTAATTTAAATTAAAAGGATATTAAATAATTATTTTAACAAAATATCTAATATGATAAAAAGAAAACTTTTAATACTTACGAAATTCAAAAGTTTTTAAAATAATACCATTTACCAACAATATAAAGAAGGTTAAGTGGGACCAATATTAATCAAAATAATTATATATACAAAAAATTTGCAATCGTCAATTAAATCCTTATAAGGATGTTGACAAAAAAAAATCATTATCCCCAGCATCAATAACTTCACCTAATACTTTTGAGTTATTAAATACTATTTAATGTTAACTTTTTCTACTAATGATAATAATTGAAATATTTTATGAATTTTTTTTAATAAATTTAAACTGAGTTTGTGAAATGAAGTATTTAAAAAATAATCAGTTTAAATCCATTATTATTTACCTAAAGAATAATAAGATTCGTTCTATTCCCTCCACGAATTTTACCATGATGAACAACCGCGTCACATAACGGTAGAAAGCGCCATACCCAAAAAGCAAAAAAAAAAGAAAAAAACAGAAAAGGAAAAAAAAGAAAAACCTAATCGCGATCCTAATTTCGCAATTGTGGCATAGGAATGTCCTCTTGTTTTCTCTTTCACCACACAAATTCCCAATTCTCACTTTCTTTTATCGCACTTCTTTCAATCGGAAACTAGTTATTTTTCTTCAACATCAAGCGTGTCTGTAGTTGGTTGAAGCATTGTGGTGTTGGTCTGGTTTTGGTCTCCGAGGTTTGTGTTGGATTCCGATGAATTATGTAACAGAAGGTGCGCATGTCGACCACGTTTCCGTAGCACATGGCTGCTGCTGCTGACAACACCAACCCTCCAAAGGTATTATCACTAATCTCCAATTTTCAACTTTCCGTTTATGCTATTGCTGTATTTCATTCCTTGAAAATATTTGAGACTAAAGTTAATTTTTACCCAAATTTGTTGCTGGATTCTCTTAATTTGAAAATGGACACTTTTATTTGAGTTCATATGTGTTTCTTTTTTTTTTTTCCTTGCAACCTTTCCTACATTGTTTCAATTTGATGGCGGCGGAACCCTTTTGAGACTGGGTAAGAGGAATTACATATATCTGAGTAGAATGTAGTTGGGAGTTGAGAGGAAGGAAAATATTGAATAAAATTGCTGAATTGAGTACTGTATGTGTTTGATTACTATTTTGGTTAATAGTTAAGTTTCTGGCAGATTGAAGTTGTGGGTGAAATTGATATGGGAAGTGCTGTGGAAGTAGGTTTATGTGTTAGTTGGTTGCTTGGTTGTACTGCTTTGGAGCATTTTATGAGATATGTCTATCACACTATGCACCACGGTATTAGAGCTGATTTAGTTTTCTTTGCTTTCTTGAAACTTAAAAACTCTGCCACTCTCATATCTGTTCTTGAAACTATCTTACTGTGGCAATTTCATCAACACTGTGTGTGACAAATATGTTAGTTCATGAGCTGGAAATGTTTTTTTTTTTGTGTTCTTCATTTAGGATTATTACAAATTGCTGGAGGTTGATTATGATGCAACTGATGAAAATATCAAATTAAATTACCGAAGACTCGCATTGGTTGGTAACCTATCTTTTTTTATAGTAGCTCCCACAATTCTATCTCCTCAAATTTTCAAACTGAAAATTATTTTACACAAGTTTCCTTACTATGTACACATGATTCAATACATTTGACAGAAATGGCATCCTGACAAGCACGGAGGTGACAATGCTGTTACTACAAAATTTCAAGAGATAAATGAAGCTTACAATGGTAAAAGATATACATTTAGTTTTTTCTTGTAAGCACTAAGCACATTATTTAACAAGATTTAATCTCCTGTCTTCCACGATCACCCTTATCATTACATATCCCAAAAATGGAATAGTTAGTTTTCTATCTTCAAGCGAATCACAATATACAAATGGTTAGAGTAAAAAGACAATTGGTTGTAAATACAAGGATTGTGGTCCTTCATTAGTTTGGACATGAACTTTCACCTTGTTGTCAAGCTTTTCTGCCCCTCAGTTTCGCTTGTTATGATACTACTTAAGTACTTCATTTCATTAGTTATACTCTTTTGTATCTGATGCCAACATAACTTTGTAAGCTTGCGAACTTAATTTACTCTTCTTGGTGATTGAAATGTTGAGAAGAAAGAAGGAAATCGCATATTCATTAACATGTTGATGACAACATTCAAACCCGAAACATAATTGAGGAAAACCCAAGTTATATTATATGTTATATGTACTTCCCATCTGTTTACCATTGACATATGATAAACGAGAATGCTATTTTATACATATGATATAGTGTAAATCAACTATCAACCACTTGAATTTATTTGGCAAAATGTGTTTAGATGAATGCTGAAATTTACAGGATTCTCAACTTGGCTACTTGAACATTACTAGCAAACTCAATTGATTCTGCAATGGGAATTAAATTAAACTTAATGAATAGGTCTCTTTGTGGTACTCTGTGGATTATTTTACTCTTAGTGCCACAAAATTTGACCTAGAGCTTTGTCTCTTCTGCATATGGTTACGGTGTAGGAAACAGCTAGCAGCTGCAACATGATAATCTTAGTTTTCTTGTTGACCATTGTCTTTCTTTTTTACATAACAGTATTAAGTGATCCTGCCAAGCGTTTTGACTATGATTTAACGGGGATATGCGAAATTGAAAAATATAGTTTACAGGTATGCAACGTAAACTATCATCTAATGTTAGTAGTCATTTACTTAAACTTGTTTGTGGTATATCATCTTGAATGATGACTGTTGTACTCACCTTATGTGGCCTTTTCTCTTTGTTGCTGCACAGGAATATCTTGCCAGATTTAAAGGCATGATTCTTACCTGCAATGGACTTGGTATCAACCAAACAGACAGATGGTAATGTTACATTTGTTTTTTCTATTCCCTGTCTTTGTGTTCTCCGTGGTTCAATTGTATGGGGGTGGGATTCACCAGCTACAATATCTCCAATGTAAACATAACATGGCCTGTTGCCACGAGGAATTTTAAAAAGAATTGAACATAAATCTGTTTCATGTGGAAATCTGCCTTACTGTAGACATCTGTATAATTGGTTCTCCCTCCGCAACCACTTCAACTTTATTTTCACTTAAGCCCAACATTCACCAGAGGCTCTAAAGTCAACACGGTCTTTTGGATGTCGATAAAGGTTTTAGTCACTATGTGGAACTGGGTAATGCTATTCAAGTGATCAAGCACAATTAACTAAAATCTGACATAGGATGTAATAAATTCAACATAGTTGTACTAGGGAGTGTGATAATTTTGGATGCTTCAGCTTTAGGTTATGAGACTTAGTGATCCAGCTCAGTCACGCATTACCTTGAACATTCAGTTGTTCAAACCGCGATAATGTCGCACTAATTTCTTATTTAAAAAATTTTCTTAGAAGCTATAAACAAGTTCATTTGAAATGGGAAGTTAGTGTTAGAGTTGACATTTGTTGAGCTTAATAACTGTAAGCTCAGAATTTCCTGCTGCCCAATTTGTGGACATTTTTTATTTCTATTCAATGTCTGCAATTTTATGTCAGCATAAACTTGATGTAGTTTTAACAAGGTTACAAGTATTCAATTCAACGGGGAACAGCTTTTGGAGAATTCAGGAGACATTAGCCTTCTTCTGTTGGATTCTGTCATACCACTATGTCTTGGGTCAAAACACTTTGAAACCCAAGCTTCTGGTTTTTCTATATTACCTCACATACCAACACAAAAGCCCTTATTCATGATTTATTAATAAATAAGCCTTCAAAACATCAATACGTTGAAATGACTTTTTTTTTGCATGAGCTGTTCACATCCTCGAAAAGCCTAATTCTGGTTTTTCATTACCTCTACCGAGGCCCCCAAGTGAACATAATAAAAATTTGTAAATGAACGTGTACTGTACTGTATCTGATGTCGGGTTTATTTGCTTATTCTATTCAAGTCTATTTCTACCTAACCTAAACTTAATTTTTATGCTATAATGCAGGTCACCCCAATTGATTGAAAATTTTGAATCCCTTGATAAATAAGGTTTGTCCTTCTCCCTGTTGCAATTTATTCAATTTCCCTTTATTTTATCACTGCAACTACACATATCTCTATAGATTAATGGAAGAACATATCTAACAGGCTTCAAAATCTAAATTTCATCCAGCGGAGTTACGAATAAGGATATTTAAGCGTAACCATGATCTTGATTTCCACCCCTCTCGGTTTCACCGAGATTTGAAACCTCCATAATTGACAATGCAACTCTGCTTGAATCATACACACTGTAATATTTAGCTACTTCAAGTGTACTTTTAGAATGAGCTGTTATGACGAACCTTTACGTCAGTGTTGTAGTTTTGTTTCATGCCTCTTAGTTTGTTGACTAGTGAACAATATACTCTTTTCTTTATTTGTATATTAAATCAATTAACTTTGTAAATGGACTTGGTATTAGTCAGGGTTAGAATTCTGAACCAGTGCATGCCCATATGAATAAAAAAGATCACTAAAATAAGGATCTTAAATGGTTGAATGTTTATTTTTTTTTTATGGTGTGTAATACTAGTAAACAAAAGCGACAACCAAATATTCATATATGAAAGATAACGACTCTCAACCATGAAAATGTAACCCTTCAAATTAAAATAAGTTTCTGATTGGAGGTGGTGCCTATTGTTCTTGTCTTTGGTTTTGTTGGGGACCATTATATTTATCACTATGTTGTCCTCACCAACTACGATACAATTGAAAAAAATGCTGCGTAGGACTCTTTAACCTTTATCGTGTTAGATTTTTGTTTGAAGTAGGGTTGTGGAATAAATATATAATATATAATGTTTTACAAGTGAAATTCATTCTGTTCTTACAAGACAACAACAATTTTTTTTTTCTAAAGGGAAAAAACATCGATCATTGTTAGTTTTAGTTTTGGTCGTCAAGGTTAATCTTCAAGTATTGTTCAATAATTGTGGCTTGCTGTTGTCATGCTCAATTATTTGAGACTGCTTTTAAAAAACAATAAATAGTGGGATCACTTTAGCTATTGATTACATCGTCAAGATTCCATTGTTAAGATTCCGGTGAAATCAATGATACCGAATTAATATATATATATATATATATATATATATATATATATATATATATATATATATATATATATATTTATGTTTAAAATATCAGGATTAGGAGATTCACTAACTCACTTGTTTATAAACTTAAATAACATTTTCATCTCTCAAGTTTATGATTTTTTGTGTACGTTTTCACTAATTTTTTTTCCCTTATTCTGATCATAATTTTTTTGTTTTTTACTTTGGTAATTGATATTCCATTTATTCATTATGAGAATGTCAATACTTGAATAGAACTATCGTGTAGTTTTTTCATTTAGTTCTCAATGAATTTTTATATTATTTTTTTTGTCCTCTAAAAGAAATTCATTATAGTTGTCTATAAATTTTTTGTTTGTTTTGGTATTTATCCTTTATTAACATTTTTAAGAAGTGAATTGTTCACTAAATGACCATTAAATGACATTATTTAAAATACATTAATTAAACTTTTTTCTTCAAACAAGATAATTTTAAAAAAATATATGTATCAATTGTACTAAGTTATTGGCATAACTGTAAAATGTGTCAATAAATGAAAATAATAAAAAACAAAAAAAATTATGAAAGACCAAAATAAATGAAAAAAAGAATTCATTAAGGACCGCAAACAAGGGAAAAAAATGAGTACACGTTACTTAACCCAACCGAATGCATAGGTGTGTTTTTTCAATTGTTTTTTGTAAGGCAAAAAATAATTAACATAATAGAAACAATATATTTCCTGTTTGGTGAAGATTTCCACTTTTATTTCTTTTTCTTTTTTTAAGTTTTTCTCAATGAACAGAAACTCAAAAAGTTTGAAGATCAATAGGTATATGGTTTTTAACAAGAGCATAAAATGTGTCAATAAATGACAGTAATAAAAAAATAAATAAAAGCTTTCTGAATGACCAAAATGAATAAAAAAAATTAGTAGGGACCCCAAACCAGGGAAAAATGAATACATGTCTCTTAACCCAACTGATATTTAATCTCCTGAAATCAGTAAACAGTAGGACTAAAATAAAAATAAGTTTTTTTTTTTATGAAGAACCCAAGAGAGAAAAAAATCATAAAAACCACATGCAAATATGTAAAAAATAATAATTATTCTGCATCATATCCTTCTTCTGTAGTGTTCGATGCGATATGTTCATTATCTTATCAGAGAGACAATATAAAACAATTTTCAGAGAAATTGTTTCTGCAAGGAACTATAATTTAATCAGAGGTTACACCATACACCACGTCTTTCAAAACAAATCAGTGAATCACACTTTAACCAGTTTATAGAAAAAAAATACCTCATCCTACTCAAAAATTCTACAGAAAAATGAATCAGCCATAACATCTCATACTTGTAAAACAAGGGTGTTGAATTAATCACACAAAAAGTAGAATCACAATACTTCAAGAAAACTTGTTTATCTTCTTCCTCTGCATAGAATAATACTGTTAATTATCAGTTCCTTTAGATAACCTTTAGTAATCAGAAGTCTTAAACAGAGTTAAAATTAAAATTACTCCATATTAGAAAGTTTGCAGCATAGGAACTGAATTGCCATAACTAAGAACTCAACAATAAACACAAAATTTCAGCCATGTAGATTCATATTCATTCCTCTCTGTTTCTCAGAAGCTTCAACTATTATATTGAGTAATATCAGTAGCCAGCATATTCTCGTAATCATCATCATCATCATCAATTCATCGTAGTATAAGCACACATTCCATTGGCATAAAATAAACACAAGAAGAAAGGGAAAGAAAATACAAGCATTCTCAATTTGTTTTCCACTTTGCAAAATGCAAAAACATAACATAACATGTAATAGTAGTTGTAGTAGTAGTATAGTCCCACCACTGATGAAGAGAGAAAATTGCATTTGATACACAGAACATGATCTAAACATGCAAAAGATTAACCTAATCAACCAGAAGGTACATAATAACACCACAAGGAGAAAAAACCCTTCCTAATTATTCATTTTAGGGTGTGTGGGTGAGAGAGATATATAGAGAAAGAGAAAGAGAGAATGGAATGAAACTTGTTCTAATTTGCGGCCAGGAAAAAGCGAATATGATCGAGAAAGGTCAAATTTTGAGGCCGATCCTTGCGCTTCACATAACCAATCGTCTCTTTCTGCGAATAACATCTCAACCCTCGTTTCCCGTTCTTCTTCCACATCTCCATCGCGTAGTTCCTGTGTGCATAATACGCCTCCCCGCACGTTACCTCCGCCACCGTCTCCCCCTCCGCCTCCTCCGCTTCCTCCGCCTCGCCCTCTCTCGCCGGAACTACCTTTATCGGGAGACGCTCGTAGTGGGCGCGTGATGTCCCCTCCAGTTCGTCCATGCGAGCGAGGCCGCGCGTGGAGACAGAGTAGAGCTCCCCGTGGACCGAACGACCCGACCCGGGAATGTTGAGGAGGAACGGGACCCGGTATGGCCCGCACACAAGAGGGTATTTTCCGGCGCTGCGATAGGTTCCGACGAAGGAAGCGTCGCCGGTGCGGATAAGGTCTTGAAGAAGCGGGTGGTTGGAGAATCCTCTCTTGAGGGTTCCGTAGGTGAATATTAACGTTCTCTCTCCGTCGCCGTTACCGTTAACCTCTCTTTCTCTTTCGGCCACCATATTTTCAGGAATTGAAATTGAGCCCGGAAGAGGAACAGAAGATTGAATGGTAACGATGTAAGATTCACAACTTCCCTCTTTTATAGTCCCATCTAAGTTTTTTTTTTTTTTCTTTAATTTTTTTTTT
>Ga0209589_1000992_pt1 | contig 44254 bp, 25 predicted proteins | sample CowpeawhiteBW_FD_187525 | JGI IMG/M metagenome (GOLD analysis project Ga0209589, IMG submission 187525) | Root nodule microbial communities of legume samples collected from California USA - Cow pea white BW (SPAdes) (version 2) | ecosystem: Host-associated > Plants > Roots > Nodule | place: USA...
ACAAAAATATACATATATATATATATATATATATATATATATATTAGTAAAAAGCATTTTGACATAATTTTTCCTAAGTTGCACAACACCCATTCACATTCTTCTCTTCCCTTTCTTTGAAATTGGACATATACATCAAATCCTATATAGACACTGACGTTAATGGTATGCTTGTTGTTAAATGATTGAATCAAAATAATAATACTTAGCACATTGCATTTGAGATTTATTATTTGTTTATTTTTTTATTGTGTTGAATATCATTTTATATTTATTTTTATAATTATTTGGACTTGTATGAACTTGAGTTTATTTGAACTTTATTTAAAATTTATGATAGTGATATATTTTATTTTATTTCATTTGAATTTATGATTAAATATTTGTTTTTTTAAAGAATTTTGTAAATACCCGCGGATACCCGTAGATACCTGCAGATATGAAAAAAATAGGTGGATACCCGCATAACGGATACCCGACGAATATGGATATGAGTACGGGACGAATATTTATCATGCGGGTAAAGTTCGGGGAAGCTACTATCCGTACCCGATCCGCCCCGTTGACATCCCTAAAAAGAAGCAACGAAATTCCAAAAACACATGCCACACCTTCATCACCATTTAACTGTGTAAAATGCAATAAAAAAATGATAAGCAAATATTTGACAAATAAATTTGGTGATTGTATGTTATAGTATAGGCTGTATCATGTTTCATACATGCAAGAAAATGAATTCCATAATGCACGTGAAATGAACATAATCTGGAGTACATTCTAATTTCTGAGAAATGAATGGAGAAAAATAGTTCCTATTTAATTAATATAATCTATTATTTATATGTAGATTTTTATTTGTTTTGATTCTTATATATTTTTAAATGAGTCTCAATTTTTAAAAAGACTTAATTGAGTTATATTTTTATAAAAAATATTCAATGAAATTCTTTCTTAAATTGATGTGAGTATTATTTTGAAATATTACATATCAAAATCTAGGTAAACTTTTATTTAGAAGTGTCATATTTCAAAATCAGAAAAAAGTTAAAGATAAAAGATGATCCAAATTTTGATATGTATTAATTTCAAATAGTATTAATGTTAATCTAAAAGAATATGCCACATTCACTCTTTTTACAAAAGTAAAAATTTAATTGAATGGAAAATAAATATAAAAGTAAAAATAAATCAATAACCTAACGTAGGGATTAAATTATTAATTAAGTAAAAAATAAATTATAGTTACTCATACCTTTCAAACAAAATCATTAGTGCAAAATGTTTTTCAAAATCTAATACAATGTATGCATGGTGACACTTTCTAAAGTTTTACGACAAATATTTTATATTTATTTATTAAAAAGTTAGCAATGAGCTTCATAAATTTCTTTAATAGATTATGCTAAGAATTAAAATAAAAGTATTTTTATATAATTTCTTTACCGTCTTATATTTAAAATATATAGATATATTGATAATTTATAAACTGTTTCGTAACTTCTTTTCTTTTTTCAGAAATTGGTTATTTGAGAGTTTTTTTTTTCTTCAAATTAGTACTTCACACAATTAACGTAAACGATTACTGCTATTCAAAATTTATTTAATATGAACTCTACTAGAACCAATGATAAATAAGGCAACATTACAGAAAGCATTTTTAAATACGGTTAAAATAAGTTTACTATTATAACTTTATAATCATTGTTGATTCAGTTGTACTTAAAAGTCCAATACAACAATGATAAATAAATTGTTATTGTTTTCTTGATATACTGCAAGATTTTTGTGTAAATTTTGTCTAGAGTACAGATCCAAAAAGAAAAATAAAATTGTTGACAAATTAGATAATGTTAGTTACAATATTAAGTAGGAAAATTATGATTTGACAAGTTTTTGATAAAGTTAACAAAAGTTTCTATAAATAGAATTAAGATAGATTATTTTTTTTATTTTTTAGTCAAAATAAAGTAATAAAATAATACCTTTTTTTATCTAAATTGGTAGTTTGTCAAAATTTGTTAGAAAAAACTTTGTTAAATTATCATTTTCCAATCCATGGTAAGGTTTTTTAACATTTTTGGGGTTAGGTCGTTATCGGTGCATGTTCTCTCATTAATCATATGTCATCCTCAATCTTAGATAATCAAATTTATCATTCTATTTTATTTCCTCATGAATTTCTTCATCCTTTATCTCTTAAAGTTTTCAGATCTAGATGTTTTGTTCATAATTTTAGTCCCAATCTTGATAAACTATCTCTTAGATCACACAAATGTATCCTTTTAGGATTCACTAGATCACAAAAAGGGTATAAATGTTTTTCTACTTCTCTTAACCGTTATTTCGTTTTAGCATATGTTATCTTCAATGATTCTTCCTTTTACTTTAAGTCTCATTCTTCTCCTTGTGTGTCATTATTTGTTACAACAATTATTCCTATTATCATGATCCTCTTATTAGGTCTAATGCACATCTACATTTTCCATCTCCACATAATGACTCCCTTCTAGTGCCAACTTCTCCATCCCTTTCGGCTCCTAGAACTGAGTATGAACTTCTAAATGCCCTATGTAAAGGTGTATGCTCTACTCGCAATCCATCTCCTCATTACATTGCTTTGAGTTATCATAGATTATCTTCACCTCATTACATTGGTTTAGTTACAATAAATTATCGTCATCTTTTTATACATGTCTTTCGCCCTCTATGTCAATTCTAAAATTTGTTGGTGGTGCCTTAGTCCATCCTGGTTGGCGTCAGGCCTTACTTGATGAAATAAGTGCTCTTCAAAATAGTAGAACTTGAGAGTGCGTTCCATTATAGTATGGAAAATTTGTTGTGGTTATAGGTGGGTTTTATTATCAAGTTGGTTTTGATGTTACTATTGATCATCTCAAAGCTTGCCTTGTGGCAAAAGGTTACACACAATTTTTTGGTTTGGATCATAATGATACTTTTTCTCTAGTGGCAAAGATGAGTTTTGTTTGCTTTTTATAGCCATGATTGCTCTTCAATAATGGCCTCTTTACCATTTAGAGATAAAAAATGATTTTATTCACGGGGATCTGTAGGAAGAAACTTTTATGGAACAACCTCCAGGTTTTATTGCTCAAGGGGAGTCTTCTGGAATGGTATGTCGCCTTGGGAGATCTTTATATGGCTTAAAATAATCTTATAAGGCTTGGTTTGGAAAATTTAGCATTGTTGTTCAACAATTTGGCATGACTCATAGTGAGGTAGATCATTTAGTCTCTTACCATCAATCTGATGTTGAGTGTATCTATTTAATAGTATATGATGACGACATTATTCTTACAAGTAGTCACCGCCATGACATCTCCAAGATGAAACAACACCTTTGTCACCACTTTCAAACCAAAGATCTTGGTAAACTCAAATATTTCTCAGGGATTGAGGTAGCACAATTCAACAATGGTATTATTATATCTCAAATAAAGTATACATTGGATATTTTAGAGGAAATTGGGTTTATGAACTCAAAATTTGTTGACATGTCCTTGGATCCCAATACCAAACTCCTACATAATCAAAGGGATCCTTTCTCAAGAGGTAGATAAGATTAGATAGAAAATGCTGATTAGGTAAGATCTCTTTCGTATAGAAGGTCCACTTTCCAAATATTGTATCTCCATTGGTTATACATAACTTGATCTCTTGGAAGAGTAACAAAAAGGTGTTGTGGCAAGATCTAGTGCAAAAGCAGAGTATAGAGTTATGACCTCAATCACTTGTGAACTTGTTTGGTGATAGATAAGTTAAGTTTTAGTCATCTTGGTCTTTTTTTGTTTCTTTTGTATGTGAGGCTTTTTCTACTTGCATATGAGGTTTTTATCTTCTATATGAGTCTTGCTGATCAGTGATCATAACAATATGTCCTCATCACTCTTGTGATGTTTCTATGTGTAGATCGAGCATTTTGTGGAGTTAGAAGCATTTTGGTATTCTTAGAGTTGTTTGGGTCTGTGGAGTTTCTTTGTCAAGTAAGGGAAGCTAGTTTGAGTTCTTTAAATTTGGTGTTCTTTATTGTAATCTGAATAGTGTATGTAGGTAATGAAAAATCTGATATGGTATACTATTATGTTTGAATTTGTGATGAGGTGTATTAAATTGATGAGTTATATGTTTAACTGTTTGATATTTGATTTATGTTTGGTCTTAACTTGGAGAAAAGTATGAATCTTTGTTTTGAGTGATTGGATATTAGTTTTTAACTCCTAAAAACCATTTGCAATCAAAAACACTAAAGGAAACATGCTAAATTAATCAATTGTGCAGGATCAATTTCCCCCAAATTGTTGTTTTTGATATACCGCCAGGTGCCGTTACAATATCAGCGAGCATTAAGCCACTGAATTGGTGTCGTTGAACGCCACCTTTGAACCATCGGGCGCTAGAATTCAATGATTCCATGGGCTGGGCATTACGAGTCACTTTTCCAGTGTTGGGCGCCATCTTGTTTTTCTAGTCTGCATCATCTTGGTAAAATGAAGATTCTCGCCTCGTTAACCGTCAGATTAAGCTAAAACTTTGACAACTGATCCTTGACACGCGATTCTTCATTTTAATCGATGGGATCTTTGTTTTGAAGTCTGTGGTTGGAGGAAATTTTTCACCGTTTTGATTTACTTTATGATAACTCTATTTGTCTTGTTTTGCTTGTTTTTCATGTTTAGTTGTTTTTGAATGTTCTAGGATTTATTCAAAACATGTTTATGTTGTTGACTATTATTAATTGAAAAGATAATATGATTATGTATATGTATGATGTTTATTATTATTAATTGAGGTAACGATGCGATTGTGTACATGATGATTATGATGTTTAAGGAATTTCAAGGAGAAGTTCATGATGGTGATGGTTGTGGTGGTATTATTAGTGTATGCCTTGATATGGGAGAATGACTATTAGGAGGTATCCTGAACTCTAATAATCATTAACATTCAAGTAGAGTAGAATGAGTTATGTGGTGAGAGTAATAGAAGATCCTAGTCTTGGGACGTATTGGGCCCTAGGCATGAATGGGATTAACCCTTTGGGTGGTTAGGTGATAACCCCTTGAGGCTAGACTCTACAAAGTTTAGGAACCATCATAGGTGCACACCTCTTGTGTACCCTATATCAAGGGAATGTATTCGGATAATTGAGTCTAGAAGAGCCTAGTAATATGTATGATTTTTGTGTAATGAATGTAAATATATCTATTATGATAATATAATTTAGTGTAATATGTTGTAAATATAAATACATGTGTACCTATTTTCAGTTAGCTTACCTAAGCACTTGTTGGTTGTTGTGTTTTGTCTTTTCCTTTTGCGATGATTACATATTCTTTGAGAGTAAACGAAGTTGCAGGTTTATAGGATGATGAGCTATCAATTAGAGTTGTATAAGGTCTAAGAGAGTTTTAATAAGTGATTAGTTTCTATAGGCTTGTTAGTTTAGATTAAGTGTATAAATGATATAGATTTATAATCCTATCTTTTGTAAGGCTGTATTAATATATGTTTACACTAGATTATCTATTTTAAACACTATGATGAAATAACCTATTTTATTAGTTTAAAGCTGTTAAAATTGGAACGTTACATTCTTAATTAAAAGTTTTTATTCTTTGAATACTTTTTTATTTCATTGCATTAGTTGAGTGTTAATCTAGGTATTAGAAAAATGTTTAATATAATTTAGTACAAGTTTAATGTCTCTTTGTTGATAGCTTGATTGTTGAAAACTATTTTGCTTGCTTTGTTGTAGTTAACTAATTATGTGATGAAATGGTCAATTTTTGTGTGCAAACATAAGATTCAAAATTATAATTTTTTTTGCTTGAATTTTTTCTCTTGTGAGCATTATTCTTCTTCTTGCACTTTCTACTACAGTCTCATTTAATTTCTTTGAGATACGCCTCTTTATCACACTCAAAGAAGGGTAAGGTTCTAGAATCTCAAAATTGCATCCTTCTATTGAGGGGTGATTTAGTATTAAAGAGTCAAGGAATCAATTCAGAAAATTTGGACAAATATTGATAAACTCATTCAAAACTTGCGCACACCCTTATCAATCCATTCATACCCAATACGTAGGGGGAGATATTTTAGTACTTCCTCTGACGAGAAAGTTTGGGTACTATCAAAATTGTTAGGCAAAACGATTGAAGACACCATAACTGTTAGATTAGTCCAGATCCAAGGGTCTCAGCCAACGACTATTTCCCTTCCCAATGAGGTGTCACATCATTATTGGCCAACTGATTCGAACTTCACACCTTTTCAACTTCTTCATCCTCCTTGATTGTCTTCGAGGCTAGGGGCTAGTATACGAGTAGGACCTGGGAAGATCCCACAACCCAAGTCAAAGGAATTTTTCTTGCAAGACTTCAAGACTCTCGACTAGGATGTCTTGACCTTGGAGGGCTAGTATATAAAGAGGCCAATGATACTTCACTCTCCCATGACAATCATATTTTTTGTAAGACTGCCAAGACTCTCGACTAGGATGTCTCGACATTGGGGGGCTAGTGTACATGAAGAGGTCGAGGGTACCTCGACCCATAGAGGGACGAAGACATCTTAGCCCTGAGGGGCTAGTGTACATGAAGAGGTTGAGCATACCTCGACCTACAATAGGTTGAAGACACCTTAGCCTACATGAAAGAGCTAAAGACCCACACGTCAACCCTACAATACAAATCCACATAAGCAATATGACAAATCACAGAAAGATTAAAGATAATTAAAGAAATTAGGAAACCCTAAAACAAGGTAATCTTACAAACCCTAGGCCCAATAAACAAGAACCATCTAGATACTATAGATAATCATTGTTCTCGAGGTATGTCAGTAGAATCATTTATTGCAACCTTACTATTTTACTGTTGGTAACTGACTTGAGTGTTGAAATATCTTTGCAAGCTCACTCGTCGAGGTCATCTAACCTTTACTGAAAGAAAACACATTGGCATAAGTAATAGAGGATGCATAAATTTGAAGAGTGAGAAGTGGAGTAAACACATAAAATTCTTGGTAGACCTCATCTTAATAAAAAGACTTGTGTACTTTTAGGTACATCTCAACCTAACAAAAACATTTTATAAAATAAGACGACTAAACATAATCAAAATTATGAATAGAAATCAATTCAATTTACATAAGAAAAACATATTTAAATGTTTATTTTACTAAAATAACATGCAAACTATATACATAATAACATAAATAATGATATATATATATATATATAATAAATTAAACCCCACTATAACAAAAATATTTAATAGCGTCAATAGTTTTCTGGCGGTTATCAAAACTGACTTTACTTTATTAAAAAAAAAATTAAATTTACATAAATATTTGTGGTCAGTTTAAAACTGACGGTAAGTTTACTTCTGTTTTTTTTACTTTATTTTTCTTCATGCTCCATCTTTCCCTTCAACAACGCACTCTCTTCTTGTACAAGTGAGATGCTTCTTTCTTACCGAGTCCCGTGTATGAGCTTCTCGCTGAACCAAAATGACAATGTTGTAGAGCCATCATTTGCCCGCTCATCATCTCCACGTGCGAACCATCGTCTCTTCTCACAGTTCAAATCATTTTCTCTTTTGTTAGAGCCATCATCTACACTCATTTCCTCATGAAAATCCTTTTCGTAAGTGTTTTTCCCCTTTATAGTAGTTGTTTTTCTTTGTTTGTTTTTCTTCTCACTGCAAATTTTAGTTTCACCTTGTTAAAAACCTAATTTCAATTCTCTTAACCCTAACTTGAAATTTTGTATTTCGGTGATAATCAGTTGTTGATTAGAGTTGATTATTGGTTTTATGATTTTTTTATTTATTTTAGATTATGCTTATTTATGAAACTGTTGGATCTATGAAGTTATAATGTCTACAAGGATTATTGACTTATAAAAATTTTTGTTGTGTCTTCCTTAAAAAACAGGGAAAAAAATATAGTTTCATAAACAAAGGTGTAGTAGGTTTTGTTTTTTCACTATGATAGATAGTAGCACCATCCCACAGTCATGAAACAAAGAGCAAAGATTCGAGAGTTAATGTATTTGAAAATTTTATGTTGATCTTTACCTTTCTAGAAAATTTTAGTTTCTGATGGAATTACATTCATTTCATTTTTTCAATTTCTGAAGAGTATTTAGACTGTCTTCATTATTGTATAGTTTTGAAAAGTTGAACTGAGTCAAAATTTTCAAGACATGCTATTAAAATCACTTCATGGTTAGGGTTACATTATTCAAATGGTTTGTCTTATTCTAGTGTAGACCTTGAAGAAAAGGAAGAGTTGCTTGTTAACTAAACTTTGAGGCTCATTAGTGATTTCAAATAGACATTTATGGAAGGTTTTATGGGTATCCTTAACTAAGTTTTGACTTATTGGTGAGCACCAATGGACATGTTGGGCTAAGATTACATGCCATTGAGTGTGTCATCGGTACAAGACTATTTATATTTTTAGGAGATTAAAAAAGTTAGGAAAATCAAAATGGTTTTAAAGTTATGACGGATAAGTGAGGTCCACCAGAGTTTTAGGAAAGTTATGTTTTCTCTGGTGAAGATGTGACATATAAAGGATAAATAAAGGAATGAAGAAGCATACATTTTTAGATATGGATTACATTCATTCACTAACCAACAAGGCATGGAAAGAATATTCAAAATGGGTTGTGAAGAATGAATTACCAACAGAGCATGAAAGTGGGTTATAATAATGTAGATGAATTGAGTATCATGGATGCACATACACAATGGTAGTTAGTAGTTTTATTCTCAAGTATTTCTTTTCTAAATGTTTTGTTCTCAATAAGAAAATAAAGATATTTTATAAGTAAAGATATCATATCTCACTGCAACAATGTAGATGCCAAAAATATTTTGACTTTTTTGTTGCCTATTAAAAACTAATTATATGGTTTATATTATACTAGTTTTTGCTATACTAGGTGCGTTGGAACACGAATACAACACTAACCTATAGATTAAGGTAATGTATGACCTAAAGTTTTTTGTATAAGTAATTTAAATTGTTTTGCACCATTTTATATCTCTCATTTCTATATTCACTTAATGATTACACATGTTTATATTTAGAGATTGATAAATCTTGGATTAAGTTGTTGCGCAATACACCAGAGTATTTAGTGGGACTAAATAACTTTTTGGATTTTTCCTTTCAATATAGCGCCAATGCGAACACAATAGTATGTCCATGTAGTAAATGTGGCTTTAGAAAGCGGAGAACTTGAGAATAAGTATATGACCATTTGCTTTGTAAATCCTTTCTTCAAGGTTACACATTTTGGTGTTGTCATGGGGAGCCTATATTGGTAAATGGAGATGGCATGAAAAATATAGAATATGAAGATCCAATGCAAATAATGATAAATGATGCGTTTGGATTGTCCAACATGTACACCAATGAAGAGTCATTTACACCATCATTTGAACATATAGATGATGTAGAAGGAGGTGTATTAGAATCACAACATGGAGGAAATATTATGGCTCAAGAGTTGTTTGATTTACTTAAAGATGTGAGCTACCATTGTATGATGGATGCGCAAAGTTTTCAAAATTTTCTTTCTTGGTGAAATTGTATCACATTAAAGTTTTGTGTCGAATTAGCAACAAAGCAATGGACATGATCCTTGAGTTGTTGCATGACGCCTTTAAACATGCAACCATTCCTTCATATAATTACGATGCAAAGAAGCTCCTCAACAAGCCTGGTCTTCATTATACTAAGATTCATGTTTGTCCTAATGATTGTATGTTATATTGGGGAAAGGACGAAGGTAAAGAGGAATGCAAAACATGCAAGAGATCTAGATGGAAGCAAAAGGGTCATGAAACTACTAGTGAACACAATTTGATTAATGAGAAGCAGCAAAAAAAATTGTCAGCAAAAGTTTTATGGTACTTTCCATTAATCCCACTATTGAAAAGGATGTTTATGTCTTCAAAGATATCTAAGAGTATGGTTTGGCACATTGAGCATAATAACAATGATGGGTTGATGAGGCACCCTAGAGATTCAAAGGCTTGGAAGACTTTTGATCTAAAATATCCTGATTTTGCTTCGGATCCTCAAAATGTATGATTGGCCTTAGCAAGTGATGGTTTTAATCCCTTTGGATCTTTCAGCAATAGTAATAGTATTTCGCCATTGGTTCTCATTCCATACAACACTCCTCCATGGATGTGTATGAAGCAAACAAACTTTATTCTCTTAAGCATAATTCTTGGAAAGCGAATGCCAGTTAATGACATTGATGTCTACATACAACCACTTATAGCAGAGTTGAAAGAGTTATGGGAAAAAGGTGTTGAAACATATGATGCTTCAAAGAATGAAGTATTCATGATGCGAGCATGTCTTTTATGGACCATTAGCGACTTTCCTAGTCTTGGGATGCTTTCAGGATGGAATACTATACCGGCCTAGCTTGTCCATCTTGTAATTTTGATGCAACTTCATTGCGGCTTCCATTTAATAATAAATGTTGTTTTATGGGTCATCGACGATTTTTTTCTGAAGGGCATAAATTTCGATTGAACCGAGTCCAATTTAATGGAAACATTGAGGATAGGGACCCACCAAAACAATTATCTGGCTCAAAAATTTTGGAGCAAGTCAAGAATATAAACATCACATTTGGGAAGAAATTGAAATCATTAGATAAACGAAAGAAAATTGTGGAAAAAACACTACATATTAAACACAACAATGGAAGAAGAAAAGCATATTCTTTGAACTTCCATATTGGTAGTTTAATTTGTTGCGACACAACTTGGATGTGATGCATATTGAAAATAATGTATGTGACAATATAATTTTCACATTGGTAAATGACAAAGACAAAAGAAAAGATCATGTTGAGGCTCGAAAAGACTTGCAAGCAATGGGTATAAGAAGAGAACTTTGGCCACCAAATGATGGGAAAAAGTTTCATGCAGCTTTGTTTACGCTACAAAAAGAAGAGATAGACTTTTTGTTGTACACATTGAAAAATGTTAAAGTGCCAGATGGATATTCAAGCAACATTTCTATATGTGTTGATATAGAGATCAAAGAAAGATTTTTGGGTTGAAAAGCCATGATTTTAACATTTTAATGGAGCAGTTGTTGCCATTGTCCATTAGAAATGTGTTGCTTGTCCAAGTTGCAACTATATTGGTTGATTTATGCAGATTTTTTAAGTTACTATGTGCTAAAGTGCTAAGCCATGATGAACTAGACAAGCTTAAGGAAGAAATTTTTCTTATAATGTGTCATTTGGAGATGTTATTTCCTCCATCATTCTTCACAGTTATGGTTCATCTAGTGGCGCATCTAGTTGATAAAGCTAAATTTGGAGGGCTAGTACATTACAGATGGATGTATCCGATAGAAAGGTATTACGACTTCTAAACTTTAACGTGTTCAAATATTTATTTTGATTTTTTTTTTGAAGTTTCTAAATGTAATAAATTATTCCAAGTTGTAGATTTTTGGGGAAATTAAAGTCTTATGTGCACAATAGAGCACAACCTAAAGGCTCAATAGCTGAAGAAATGCTAACTTTCTGCTCAAGGTACTTGGATAATGAAATCGAGACAAGATTCAACCGAGGAGGTTGTGTTGATGATGTTCCATTTGAGTCTTCATCAACTCTATTTCCTAATATAGGGAAACCTATTGGAGGTTCATCTTATTTCACTTTGACTCCAATTGAATTGTTTTAAGCACATCGACATATGTTAATTAATTGTAAAGAAGTACAACACTTCATCGAGTAAGTCTTCCTTAAACAACTTATATATACAAACACATTATAATGTAAGTAACATTTATATATTACTAACATAATTTTATATATAGGGAATTTAGAATTATTATGAAAAGGAGGTTAAGAAATCGAACAAGGTTATCAAGTGTGATAGAAAAAGAAGTTCATCGAGGCATTGTTGAGTGGTTTCGATGTCATATGAGTAAAGAAATATAATTTTTGTTATTTTTAAAAAGTTAATATGAATTGCTTATGATTTTTGTTTTTGTTTTTGAAATAGATAATGAACAATAACCCTGAAGCCTACTCTGATGAGATCTGTGCCCTTGCACAAGGCCCACTTTAACAACCCAAAAGGTTTACTGCATATAATGTTAATGGGTATAAATTTTGAACACTACAACGTGAGCAAGGGATGAAAACTCAAAATAGTGGTGTGTTTTGTAGCTTTGGAACTAAAAGTTATGCAAATAGAAGCGATAATAGGCCAATAGAAGGCTTAGTGCCATATTATGAGAAGCTAGTTTACATTATTGAATTAAAATACTATGGTTGATTCCTAGTGCATTTATTTAAATGCCAATGGAGTAACACTAGAAATTCTAGATATATTAGAAAAGATGCATTCGGGTTCACATCAATCACTTTTTCTCATTTGATACATATGGGTGAAAGGGAGGATGATGAACCATACATTCAAGCTTCTCAAGCTCAACTTGTGTATTATGTGGAAGACAAGAAATATGAAGGATGGTGTACACCAGTTCACTTAAAGCCTAGAGACTTATTTGACATGGGCGGGGATGCTACAACGACAGCTTATGAAAGCGAGTCTTTGCAACCACAATTAGCCTCATTTTGTTCAGATGACAATTTTGAAACTCATTTGTCTAGGCCCGGTGTAAATGTAGAATTTGATTAGGTGTCTAGTCTTGAATTAAAGTCATAATAATTTCATTTTTTGTTTGTCTTTGATTAAATTATACTATCCGTATTTTTAAACTCAAATGCTTTTGGATGGATATTCATAAATATATTATTTCTTAAGTCAAGTTTGGCAATGATGAAAGGAAGAATGAGAAGGTATATTTTCTAATATACTTGTGCAGCTGCAGGTTCATCAAGAATGAGAAGACAATATTTCATGTTATGTTTCTATGGTACTTTTAATGAGTTATCTTTTATGGTAAATAGGTATATTCTACTTTCTTTGTATGGAGACACTTCAAAATTCTCATGATTCAGCCAATGATGAGTCATTTCTACATTATCATCATGATGAACTATCATCCCATCCCTGTAGAAATAAATGAAAAAGAAAATATTGGATGGTTCAAGTGAGAGTAAGTCAAATAATGTGCATTTGTTAATCTAAATATTTGTTTATGCATTACTTGAAAGGTTTGATAACATGTTAACAATTCTTTTCTTTTTTATAGCTATTGAAGGAGAGATAAAAGAACGAGGTTTAATGGTTAAAGAAATTTATGACCTTCCATTGGGAGATAAAGTTGTGATACCTTTTGATGGAAACCAACCAAGTGCCACAAATGTAGATGGTATTTTAGGAGGATTTTTAGGTCGATTAGCAGTGGATTCTAAAATGTTTCCCATCTGTTTTGATAATTGGCATTTGGTGCTTAACAGCTACAAAAATCGAGCATGGAATGATGTCATTAAGGTAAAAAGTACATTTTTTATTGTTACTTTTATATATTGTCATAATGATGATGATATAATGACTATGTTGTTGTCATCATTTTGAGTCAGACTTTTTAATTAAACATCTCAGGTGATATAGTGACTATGATGATATAGTGATTATCTTTGGTGTTATGGTAACATCTCATGCATTAAACGCTAAACATTGATTAAGAGAGTATATTAATACCATATATATGAATTGTTGAGTAAGCTGAGCATCATATGTTGCTTATTTTGATGCATGTTACAAAGTTACTTTCTTTAGTTTACCACCCTCGGGAAGCATCTCTATTACATGCTCATATACTTCTTCTCCTACATGCCACTTTTTCTACCACTTTTCCTTAGTTATTTTTCTCAGGTAAATTTTATTACTATATTTGGATGAAATAGTGCATCCACTATAAATGACTAATAACTAACAATAATTGTTAGATACTGCATTCAGAAAAGTCTAAGAACTTTAACACATTTACTATTTTCGGATTAGCAAAAAGGGTTATTAGGCACGTCAAAAACTAAGAAGGGAGGACGAAAACTTTCATCAAATAAAAAAATTGATTCCTAAAATGAATAAATAACAGTGCTACCTCTGTCATTAAATTTATGTTGGTATGAATATATTTTCTTATCAATCGTTAAAGAAGTTACTAATTAATATCTTAAATATATAAAAATGGTTCTAATCTTTCTTAACAAAGTGGTAAAAAGATGTTAGAGTTATTTTTCACTAAGTTTATTTTTATCTTTTATAAAAGGATTTATCTTAAAAGTATGTTTAATGAAAAGATATTTAATGCTATCTGTATTTATCATAATTTTAGTAGAAAAAGTTATACATTTAATTTTTGTTACTTTCCAAAAGGTAGTTTTATAATAAATTGCAAAGCTATGTCATTGTTATTGTTTTTTGTTTGACTAATTTAATTATATGTTTAATGAAGGATATTTTGGACAAAAAAATTGCTTATACTCATCACATTCGTCCAATTATTTAAACAAAATGTTTATATAATTTTATTAAATTAAAAATCAAAATTGTTTATATCCTATACTTACGAGCAGTTAGACATGCCACTAACCTTTTTAAATTCTTGAGCTTCTTAGCAGTCACAATCACCGCAAAATTTTTTTAATTCAATTTACTGTCGGTTAAAATTGCCACCAAACTTTAAAACTTTCTGATTGTTTTCACCACCACTAAAATTTTTTATATTCCTAAACTTACTGTCAATTACAAGCGTCACTAATTTTTTAAATTCCTAGACTTATCGATGATTACAAGTGCCGCTAAATATTTATTTAATTTTTTTAAAATTTGATTTAAAGATGATTAAAACCGACTTTAATCATTTTACTGGTGATTATTTCGATGATTATAGTAAATTATATTACTTTGTGATATTAAATTTTATTATAGTTAATTAACTGACAATAGAAAAAATAGTGACAGTTATAGCCGCCACTAACTACCATATTGAACTAACGTAGAAATGCAAAATTTTAGTAGTGCCAAAATAATATTTATGGGTAATCAAATTAAAAGTTTGATTGGATACGCCTTATCACATTTTGAAATTGTTTTTAAAAATATCATAGATAAAAAAGAATGTCACACTCAGCAGGTAGACCAATATTGATATTAAATATTAATATTGAAGTTCTGGAACCCATTAATTTGTTTTGATGCTCAATTAAATCAATCTTTTCATCCTCCAGTGCATTATGTCTTTGGCATTTCTCTCTGAATAAAAACCTTTTGAACTCTTAATCATTACGTCCGTCAGGCAAAAGGGCAACACGTGTTGTTGATTATTCTCCAAATAATAGCTCCTTTCTTGTACATTTTATGATACGAGGCCAAATAATGTTTCAATGGGGGCCATTTCACCTGTGAATCATCTATTGCAAATTATGTTTTAATAAACAAAGAGAACCTAAATTCCTCAACCTTAATCAAACTAATTACTCCGGCATCAATATATACCCGCCCTAAAGTGTAAGTAATAAAAAGTAACTTCAATTTAATTTTATTTTCACAAAAAGTAGTTTATAATAAGAAAATTATTCTTAGTAGTGAATATATATTCAGTGAAATTAGATATTTATAAATAGTCTAATAATAATATTTTTTATTGATAATAATGAAGATATTAAAAGGAGACAAAAAGAGTTGTCTCGATCCATATAAAGAAAAGAAAAAAGAAAGAAAGAGGAAAATCCATTTTAAGAAAAGAAAATAAGAAGAAAAATAATAAAGAGGAAAAGCCATCTTATGACTTCAACCCCTACTTTACAAAGATGCAAGAAAATGTAGAAAAGCATATCGCACAAAATTAATAAAGATGTGATAAATTTATCAAACTTGAGATAAATTTTAATATTATATTAAGATATAAAGTTAAATCTGACTAATCTCATAAAATTTAATTAGTACATATTTTTATTCGGTGGCGGAGGATAGAAGAGACGGCGGAGCATGGCCTCCACCAAATTGTTTAAAATTTCTTAAATTATATGCTTGAAAATTTTCAAATTATATATATATATATATATATATATATATATATATATATATATTTGGAATTGATTTGAATTAAATAAGGTATTTTATATAAAGTATAATCTGTTAATAAATAATAAAATTTTAAATTTAATATAATAAAGACTAAAAAAAATGTTAAGATACTTTTTATTTTTTCTCTAATTGTATTTTGAGTTTGTTATACAACGTACCCATCTATCGCTCTCATACACTTTCATATATTTTGTTTTATTTTGTTTATGAAGACAAAAAAAATGAAGTTAAACACAAATTGATTATTTGTGCTTCATTTCTTATTTGTTTTCTTCCCTTCTTGAAGAAAAAAAAAAGTAATTGTTTCTTGTCCCCCTTGGCGATGCATCTTCAACCAATATGTTAGGGATGTTAAAATTTTGGTTAAATTATTTTTTTGTCTTTGTTTTTCTTTAAAAATGTCAAGTTAGTCTTCTAGTTTTTTTAGTATTAATATGATCTTGATTTTTTAAAACTTGATGCAATTGGATTCTTTTGTTAAATTTTTTGAGGCGGATCAAGAATTTTTCATCAAAATTGACATTATGATTATGTTAATTACACTAACAAAACAAATCATTCTTATTCACAGCTTCAGTTTTGATGAAAAAACTTTTATCCATATTAAGAAATTTAACAAAAAGAATTAAATTGCATCAAACTTTTAAAAATCGAAACCAAATTAAAATTAAAAAAACTAGAGGAACCAACTTGATGTTTTTAAACGAAAATAAGAACAAAAAATAGTAATTAAACCCAAAATAATTGGTAAATAAACAAGTAAAAACATTGTATTTAATTTTTTATTATAATAAAAAATAATAAAATTATTATTGTCATTCTTATAATTATTAAATTAAATATAAATAATTTTTATAATTTTACTGTTATTAATTTTTATTTATTATGATTATGAGAAAAAAAAAACAAATAGTTAAATTAACAAATGGTTACTTAAAATATTAATGAAATAATTATTTTAATTTTAAAAAATTATTTAAAAGGTAAAATAGAAAAATAAGTTAGACAAAAATATCAAATATATCAAATTTTTTAAAGAAATATTTAAAATTATATAACTATAAAACATTTGGGGGGCCATGGCCCCTTTTGTCTATATAAAGCTTCATTTTTTGTCTTGATAATGAAATATTAGTTTAATAGTTAGTGTTTTTATATCTCATAAGCCTTTTGTATCTTATTCTTTTATGAATATAGAAGAAAAAATTATGTATTATGTGATTTTTCATAATCGATTTTTAATTGTTGCTTGACCAACATGGATTTTTCTTTTAATAATTACGTCTCTCAATTTTTATTAGATTATGATAAATTATTTTTAAGTCTTAAACCTTGTCTTTTTAAAAAAAATATTTATATTGACTAATAATAAAAGAATAAAGTCATTTTTTAAAAGTGATAAAAGCAAAGTTGCGCATAAAGACGAAAACAAGACAATTTAACTTCTTCACATATTCTTAAGCATGATACTAATGATGTAACTGTTCAATTAGAGAAATAATTTGTTACAGCTTCAAAGTATTATAGGTGAGAAGTTTTCATATTAATTTTTTGTAACGTAATTCAAGAAAACATGTTCAAATATGCGAATATCCAACAAGACAAATTCAATTTCTTTCCATATTCTCAAACATGATACTAATAATCTAACTGCTCAATTAAAGAGACCCTTTGTTACGTTACAAAGTACTATAGGTGATGAGTTTCATATTAATTCTTTGTAACGTAATTCAAGAAAACATACTCAAATATAGAAATATCCAATGAATCAAAGAGAAGAAATTATAAGAGCTTATAATATTTAAATTGGAGTCCCTATCAAATATAACTTCAAAACAATTTTTTTTCTAAGGAAAAACATCGGAGGAGATTTCAATATAATTGGTTTAAAAAAGTTTCCTTCTTGGCTAGAATATCCAAATTTGAAGAATTTATCAACCATGCTAGAATCATGTCAATCTTTGGCAATAACAGGAAAGTCAAGGACATTTTACTTGATTGATAATTTAATTAATCTTATTTTAATTCTTTCCATTTCTACATTTACAACAAAAAGATAATTTTTTGTGATGAAGATTATGAAACCAAAATTATGAAATAAAATGAAAGATGAATTTCTTACAAATAATATGATTATTTATGTAAAAAAGAAATAACTGAAAATTTTAATTCTAATTTAGTTATAATGAATTAAAAAATCTGAAAAGAGAAAGACCAAAAAAAAAAAATATATATATATATATATATATATATATATATATTCTTTTATAATTATACATATATTAAATTATGTATTTATTCTTATTGTATTAATAATAATAATTAAATATTTAAATTTTGAATGTATTATTTTGATTCTTTTAAATTTATAGATGAAAATCCGCTCTTGTTTTTTCTCTAAGTAAACTTTTTACCCTGACTAAAATGGTTATGAGATAGATGGTGTTAATCAATGTTCTCAATTCAAAAGTATCCTATCTAGGAATGATTTGCTATGATATAAATTTAGTTAAGTGAAGCTATAATGTTCAACTCATTGGAGAGAGAGAAATAGAGTTTTGGGTGTAGAATATGTAGAACGCTACATATTTTTGAAGGGAGGTAAAGGAAAAATGAAAGTAGCAATGGCAGGAGACAAGATAATTATTTATTTTTTGTGTGGCGTGGGTTGTTTTGTAGCGATGATTAATGGGCACACATGTGAACAGGTAGGTACTTGATAATTAATTACCTTTCTGCACAATGAGGGCAGTGTTTGGATTCATTCGTTGTTTTGCAGAATGACATATATATACTAACAGTTGTCATTTCATCTTTCATTTCTCGAGGATCATGCCTTTGGCTACAATACAACTTCTATAACTATCTATGTTTCTTCACACTTTTCTCCACTTTCATATTCCTATATCTCTATTATGTGCCCTAATCTTTATACTTATCTTCATGTACCAAAACTTAAATCTGAGATTACTTCAAACAGAGAATTTAATTTTCTTTATGACTTAGGTTAAATGGGCCCGATGATCCAAACGATCCAGATGGTCCCACGATCTAGACAAGTCTGACAACTCGAATGGGCTCGACGATCTAGATGGGCCTGACAACCCAGACGGGTCCGTCGACCCAGACGAGCCTGACGGGTTCGATGACCCAAACGGGCCTGATGACCCAGAATGCTCGACGACTCGGATGAGGCAGACTATTTGGACAAGACCAATGCTGCGACAGGCCCGACAATCCAGACGGCTCCGACGACCTGAATGTGCCCGATGATCTAGACGGGCCTGACGACCTGGACGAGGCCGACGATTCAGACATATCAAAATATTCGGACGAGCCTAACGACTCGGACAGATCAAAATATCCGAACGGGCCAAACGACCCGGACGAACCAAACGACCCCACAACCTAGATGGGCCTAATGACCCGGACGAGACTGACAGCCTGGACGGGCCCGACGACTGGACGAGACTGACAGCCCGGACGGGCCCAACGACCGGACGTTCCTGACGAACCAGACGGGCCCAACGATCCAAACGGACCCGACGGTTTGGATAGCTCGTCTGGGTCGTCGGGCCCGTCTAGGTCGTTGGACACGTCCGAGTCAACGAGCCCATTCGTGATGTCAGACCCTTCTTGATCGTCGGGTTTCCAAATTTATCATGAACTCAAAACATAATTAAGCCTGAAATAAATATTGTTAAAATTAAATTTTATCTCACAATAAATTCAAATTATTTTTCCAAACAAGAAATTGAAATGTAAGGTACTTTAATTTCCTTATCCAAACAAGTTATTTAGAAAATGAACGAAATTTAATTGCAAGCAATTCAAATGCAAAGCATTTCAATTTCTAAGCATTGTTGAAATGCTCCATCCAAACGTAAGGGTAAATATAAAATGTTATTCAATTTCTTTTACAAATTAATTAAGTAATAGACTAAGGATTGGAATTCCGATAGTTCTAAGAAAATAATAAATTTACACTAATTCTGAAAATAAATATACAAATCATTAATAAATTTAACACCCTAATAATTAATTAATTAATTACCTTTCTTCACTCCAATAATATGATTAAGAGGTCATTGTATATGTATTACATTTTTTCTAATAAAGCCATTTATAACCTCCATGTAATTTAATGAAAATAATAAAACAAATTTAATATTTCATTTATATGGATACTTTGTTTGGTCTTTAAAGGGGTATTTATATAGAAATTTGCCATTAATGACTTCGAAACCTGGGTAACACATCTTATACAAATTTGTAACACCCGTATTATAGTAGAATTATTCTACCTCTACTATTAAAGTATCTCATAACTGGTATTAAGCATAAAAATTACATAGCTATGTTCAATGTATTACAATATTTCTCAATAGTTTACATAAGAAAATTTTAAAAAATATTAGACTGAATCAAAAGAAAGAGGAATTTTATCCAATACAAAGAAACTAACATAAATAGCTTCATTTATTTACACTCCTTCTAGGGCTAGTTCACTACAAAATGCTAGAAAGGTTGTCTTTCAAACCACTTCTCGTCATAAGAATCTTCATTGATTCACACCACCTAAGTATCTTCCTTTAGTAGAGTTTGGATGATACTCTAAAGAATCTTTATTCAATACAAAATAATACACAAGAGTGAAATACGTTCTTCCTTGAAAGTCATTTCACATTTATCACATCATAATCACATATTTGATATAACTTTCCCATCACATGTTATCATCACATTCATACTTAATATTCACGTATATATCAAAGTACTTTCAATTTCACACAATTGATACATTACAATCTCTTTCTTTCATTCTAAATCGTTGTCTAATCCATTTATCATAACATTTCATATATTAATCCTCATTTACATCTAATAATTTCACATCTCAAACATTCCACACATTACATCTTTCTTTTAATAATTAACCAACATTTAAACATCTATAACATTCTCATATAATTTTAAATTATTACTCCACGTCATACATATGTATTGTACAGAAATCCAAACTCATCTCATAAATAAATTGCCTATTATTTATTTCAAATTACATGTTAATAATTCATCATTTATTTTTTTCTTACATTAGCATAACATTCAATCACAATATTTTCATTAAGCATATCAAAACGGTGAAAAGAATTTCTCCAACCACATATCTCTAATTAAAAATCTCAACAGTAAAAATGAAAAAGCATATGTGAAGGACCTATTGTCAAAATGTTATCTCGATCCATTGGTTAATGAAGTGAGAATCCTAATTTTTCTTGAAATAACTCAGAATAAAGAACAAGGTGGCGCACGATGGTGGGTAAGTGGCGGTCGATGCCAAAACCCTTGGAAGAAACTGATGTGAGAGCACCTAAAAGCCCAAAAGTGGTGCCTAGCGCCAATAAGTTGGTGAGTTCACTATCTTGGTTGCACCCAGTGGTACTAAAGTCCCGCCCAACATTGACCAAGTCAATTGCCTCCTCTTGTGTTGTTCTCTACTTAATACAACTTATAAGATTATAGTTTAAATTTTCCTTAGCTCAAGAACCACCAATGTAATCAATCAAAGGTTGTAGAGAAAAATCCTCATCAATACTCTAATAAGTTACAAAATTTCTAGAGGAGAACATCATTTAATTCACAAATTCACACAAAAAAAATTTACTCCAATGCATCGATACAATTCATGTACTAAATCAACCCATTCATACCATACATCAAATCCAATTCACCCAAAATCACAATTAAACCATAGTTTCATACCAAGGTGCAATCAATTTTAAATAACTAACTTCCCTTACCCATTCTCAAATACACTTCAACTCTTCACCAACAATTTACTATATCAGAGAATCATATTTAACAATCAAACAAAACTATAATACATGTTAAATTAAATTTATCATAACAATAAATTCAACAATCAACCCATTCATCAATCTTAACAAAAACCTTTTAAATATCTAGCTTTCCTTACCCTACTTATGAGAATCAAACACAATCTCCTCTGCCTCTAAGCATTCTTAACCACAAAGTAGGCTCACATCAATGATTTGATTAATACCCTAACAATCGTAATTGAATTTAGATTTATATAGATCTTTGAGATGACACATGCAACACCCTAACCTCACACATGCAATATAGAAAACGAAAAATGATTGTAAAAAGAGCAAAAGATGAACTTACTTTGTTCGACGAACTAATCAAGTAGAAAGGTCTATAAAGGATTAAGCTCTATAAAGAAGATAGAGAAAAGGTTTGGAAAAAGTTCTAGAGAGATAATGATTCTTATAAAATGAAACTCGATTAATAGAAATCACTATTTATAATATGACTTTTATTTAGAGGTGGCAAAATGGGCTAGGCCCGACATGTCAACTCACTAGCCCATCTAAAAAAGATGGGTAGGGACAAAGATTTGAACTCGCCAGCCCGACCTGCCCAACTCATGAGCACTAAAATATATTTTTTATTCAAATTATAAGTTTTTATTAACAATAAAAATTATTTAAAAAAAAATTCTTGCATTAACTAGGTATGGATATGGATAATATCCAACTTTTTTAATTACATATGGAGACAAGATAGGTATGATGTACATATCTCCTATCCATGTCCCCATTCCTTTCCCAATATCCATCCCCATTTAAATTATTAAAGGATCAACAATTTATTACGTAGCATAAAAGCATATATATATATATATATATATATATATATATATATATATATATATATATATATATATTATTGTTTGTGTTTAGTTTCATAACCTTTCTTTTTTTGTTTTTTTTATATATGAATGTTTGACTATTAATTTCAAGTGTTCAATCACATAAACACTTTATTTACTAGGGAATATTACAAAACTTATCTTCTTCATTCTCTTTTATCCTTACTTTTTGTTTCATTTGAAGAACTTTTTTTTTGTTAAAATAATTTTCATTATCTCTCAACGATTCAACTAGTTTGATATTTGAAAATTTTTCTTAGATTTATAAGTTATGCTTCTTCTTATCATATCCTTAATTATACATTTATTTTTCTCTGTGTGATTATGTGCAATGGTGTATCAAATTGTTCCTAATACAAACATTTGATCATTTTTACTTTTTTTTTTCGTTGTTTATTTTGATCGTGTAGAATATTATTTCACTACACGTGCGTGGGATAAGAAAGTAGTGGGTGGTCCGTTAGCGGCCCGATATCGGGTGGAACAAAATATCCAAGAAAGTTCATTAGGATAGGCTTTAACCTAGCTCTGATACCATGTTAGAAGTGGGCTTTAAGCCTAACTCAACCCCACAAAACTGGCTTGTAAGGTGAGGTTTGCACCTCACTTATATATTATGAAATTGCCTTATCTCTAGTTGATGTGAGACTTCCAACATTACCCACTGATAGTTACGTACATATTAGGATCCATAGATAAATTAGAATTTAAATATGGTTATTATCTACAAATCAATACATGTATGTAAAATAAAGTTACATATGAATTATTTGATATGTAATATAGGGATATTTCGTGAAGGATATTTTTCGTATGTAACAATGTATGGTAAATAAAGACATGCATTACTTATGAACTTTTAAAAAAGATAAAATAATGAAAAATTAAGTTTGGAAAACATTTTCTTTCAACACTCACAACTTCTCCCTTCTTGCGCTCACTCCACAAGAATTCTTTTCACACCCTGACTCCCCACAATGTCGTCTTTTTGCTTTATCACACCATCCATGCACTATAATCAGAGTTCAATCAAAGTTCAGTTGAAGAAGATGAATGTTGGTTGACATTGTTGATAATGTAGGTATTATTCATTGTGTAGAGGTACGTCAATTGAACCTAATTTTAGTTTCGAAGAATGTGTTTATATTGAACAAAGTTAATGTTTGTCATTTGAATCCAGTTCGAATTACCCAACGCTACATACGAATTAATTCGTATGTAATTTTCTACGAAATAATTTGTATGTAATTTTCTGTGAAATTCATTATCTAATATAATTCTGTATGTAACATGTAACATCCCATTTAATAGCTTTCACACTACTAAATCAAACATTATATTATGATCAAACAAAGCAGGTAGTAGGATATAACTAACATATAATTTATATGTATGAATATAAAGTTAGTACAGTCATCCAAAAGCCACATAAAAACACTCATGGCAAGAGTAGGTACAAGAAAATGCTAAACTACACAATTCCAAAACTTTACAACATCAAACCTAAAAACTACCGCATAATCTCTTAGTAAACCGTCAACTCCTGCTCAGAATGGGGGTATCTTCATCTAGGTTCTGCTCTACTCACACCAGTCATAGGTGATCATTGCAAAGGATAATACACAAGAGCAAGCAAACACAAACAAGAAGGGTAAGCTAACTAAAATGAGAGAAAACGATACACTTCACAATTAGAAATATCATTCATAGCACATAATTCAATTATAAAATTCTAGACTCGATATCCGGATTGTGTAAGCGACATTGGAGCTCTTGGTGGCTTGTACCTGTAACAGTTCCTAGACTCTACAGAGTCTGGACACATGGAGTATTCACCCGACCATTCCTAAGGTAAGTCCCCTTCGCGTCTAGGACTGGATCAAGTCCTATGACTAGGACCTCCTGATACTCCTCACGACATAATCCATTCTACTCTATCTGAGCGTGAATGATTATTGGGGTTTCAGGATACCAACCAATATGGATTCCTCACGTCCTTATACACACTAACAAATTCACCTGAATTTCCCTTGAAATTCTATTTCAACCACAACTCCTCATAATTTATATTCATCCAATTTCATCATGCAATACATCGATAATGACATTCCAACCATACAAGGTCTGATTTGCACAAAGCTACATTAAAATATGCATTCTCACTGATGAAAACAGAAACTAAAGCACCCCTACTGCAGTGGCTCTTGCTCAAGCTAGAAAATCTAGCCCAGGCGAGAGGCCATCTCGCTCAGGCGAGCCAGTCTCGCCTGGGCGAGACCCTAACAGTGGCAAAAATAAGAAACCTGGGCGAACTCTCGCTCATGTTAGACTGGTTCTCTTAGATGAGAGTGTCTCTCGCTCAAGCGACCCCAGCTCGCCTAGGCGAGACTTCGCGTAGGAACAGAGGTGGGTTTCATGGTGTTTTCGCTCAGGCGAGAGTCACTCGCCTAGGCAAAAATACCAGGTTACGAACTTGTTCCCACATGCAGTAGCCCAGTTTTCCTCATACACAATTCAATCACTCACCAATTCATGCAATTCAAACGTCAATTCAACAATTAAACATGCAATTCAGACTCATCAACGAATTTTCTATACGATTTGAGTAAAAAGGGTTAGCTTCCCGTACCTTCTCAATAATCACAAGCAAATTCAGCTCTCAAATAGAAGATGATTTGATTTCAGCACCTAAGGAGCTGGAAGGGAAAATTCTAGACGTGAGTATGATTCCTAATTCAACCCAAAAGATTGAAGGACCCAAAATTTGAAGGTAAACTGAGAAATTGGAATTAACTTACGCATAAAGATGGAATGAACAGCTTGGGGAGGAGATTCTGTGCTAGCCTCAGGTTGGATTGCTGTTACAAAAGGAAGAAAGCAGAATTCAGAAACTGAATTAGAGCCCAAACCCCTTTGTTTGTTAGAGAGAAGGAAGAGAAAATGGTGAGGAAGAGAGGTGCAAGGTGAGTGGAGTGTTGTTTCTGTGTGAGTGCTAGCAGAGAGAGAGTACATAGAAAGGGAAAACAAAAGGGGTTCTCACATATCATTATCTTCAATTTTTTTTCCTGTATGTAAATTTACTTATGCTTGTTTTACATATGTGATTTTTTTTTTGTATGTAATTTGTGGGTAAGATCCACTTACCTATGGATTTTATAATTTACATTTTGGTTTGTGAAAAAAGTCAATTTTTTTTTATAGTAGATGACTTTTTATATAATTATTTTTATTTTTCAACTTATTTTCATAAGTATAATTTTACCTTTATTATTGTATAAATACATTTTATTTATTATATTATAATAATTCGAATATTGTTTATGTCTATCTAACATGGATTGAAGTTCAACAAATAAAATATTTATGCTAAATTTAAAGTATAATTTCATTGTATAATTTCATTCATGTGTTATAATATAATATTTATTAGTGTACAAAAACAAAAAGATTTCATTAGAATTTAGAGAAAGAAAGGAAATAAACATTTGAAACATTTTTAAACTTAAATGTTTGTTTTTTTTTTATTTATAATTTTTTAAAAACATTTTTTTTAACAACATTGTTTAATTAATTTTTTGTAAAATTAATAAATATTTAGGTTGTCATGAAATTTTATTTTCTATAATTGTATAATCTTTTATATAATTTTTTTACTTTTATCAAATTGTTATCTAATACTTTAATTTGAAATTTTTACAATTATAATTTTTTTTCTAAATTTCTGACATTAAAGAAACAATATGTCTTTTTGATATTGAATATGTTTGGTAATATATCATGTTTTCTTTGTCGTGCTTAATAAAAGTTATTTAATTGATTTTGAAAAAAAATAAGAAAGTAGGTACAAACACAAATATGTCCATTACTAGTAAAAATGAGTATAAGATAAATATTTTATATTCATTGAATATAGGTATGGGAATAAAGATGTATATTTTCTTTAAGAATGAGTATAAAATAATAAAACTCATATTTACCCATCTCGATTGTGATTCCTAATTCACATGTTATAAGATTTGCTTTAATCAACCGTGTTGTATTGCTATTGCACTTTTACATTTGGAGTAGATCTGGGAAAGCTCTTCAAATAAAACATCTAAATCAGATTATGTTTTATCTGGTTGGGTCAAAGTTAATACTTGTCATAAGAGGTAATCTTAATTAAATTGTTAGTAAAGGAATTTTCAGGAACAATAGAAGTAAATATTTTGAGAGTTTCTCAACTTACTCTACAATACCTTAAATTATATGCTAAGTGTACATTTTTTTTCCAAGAAGATTTCCAAAGATAGGTTGGAGTGTGTTTTTATCTTGGTGTGTCAAGCCTTTAGTATTTCTACCTTTGTGTCTTGACTTCTTAAAGATTGTTGAGAAAATGTTTTTGAAAGATTGTATAACATTAAGTTTGAGGTTTCACACATTTTTCATCAAGGTAATATGGGTGCTTATTTACTTGCTAATATAGAAGTAAAGAATAAGTTATGATATATTTTTTTTTGGTTTGTATCTTTACCCTTTGGTTTATTTTCTTAGAAACAACAGAATCTAGGTTTTGTTAGCTTTTTTGGTTTGGTGATAACCTTTTTTCTAGTATGAGTTTGCTCTGTCCCTATGTTTCTTTGTACCGTTTTTTCACTTGTTTCACGGATGGTGATATATGATGGGAAAGAATTGATGAGATTTGAAAGTGTGAAGCTTAATTAGTTGTAATGTTTATGATGAATTTATAGAAAAATAATTAATAAAATGGTTTGGTTGATATGTTACTGTTGAGGAAAAGCAGTAACATTTAGGTGATAAATAAATGAAAAAAAGAAGGGCACGTGCGGAATGAGGAATGAAATGTTTAGTGAAATAAAAAAATGGATATGAATTGTTGTGGACTTAACGCGGAGAAGAGAGGGAATCTGCACGTGACAGAGGGAATGGATTATAGAGATGCATGGGGTTGGATTGGAATTGGCAGTAGCGGAAGAAGGCACGAAGGGATTCCATTCCATCATAAGCATCGATAACTGCGAAGGATGCGTCAAACGTTGTTTAGCTGTCAATCCCTCCAAACCCCTCTCACGGGGCTCCCATTCATTCCTCTCCACTCTTTTCTCCTAAATACCCTTTCCCACAACAAAACTTAATATTAAACATTTCTTTGCCCCCAATTCTATGCAAAACTTTCATCTCCTGCCTTCCTCAAGTCAAAATATATATCTTACATGAATACGGAATAGATGAAATAAATCCCAAAATAAATTTTTTTAAGAATGAAATTTTATTCGAATTGTCTAGTTCACCTTTTAAAACCATATCGATAGGATAAGATAGGATGAATTGAGACAGTATTTTGTAAGTACGTAATTATCTTGAATAAATTCACTATTTTTATTTTATCGATCATCTGAAAAAAATAAGATGTTTCTTTTGTTCTGAAACAATAGATCCAACAATAAATAAATAAATTTAAAATTATCTTGATATTATTATACTAAAAGGTGAAATTCAATCCTATAAAATCAATTTATAATATAAAATGTGAAAAGAAGTGGTAGATCTAGGTTGATTTTTCAGAATGAGCTCTTGGTAGAAAGGACAGAAACATAAAGGAAAAATATCTACAAAGCAATTAATTCCATGTTACTTAGAGTGAAATCAAGGAATTGAAGGTGAATACGAATGTAACATAATCATGAATTTTTATGTGAAAAGGGTGAACAAAATAGTGAGTAGACTAGTTACTCTTAATAATTTCGTACAATGTGAGACTCCTATGTCTTGCTCTATGACTTTCGTCATATTAATTAACCTAGCTAGCCTCTTGATTTCAACGCATCTTTGGGGGAGTTTTTCCTTTTCTCTCCATGTTTATGTGAGACATTGGTAGTTTAAACAAATATGCAAAGCAGTCCTTAAAAAGGAAGAGAAAAAAGTGAGTTATAAGAAAGTATACAAATGAGGCACTGACATTTGCATTTAGGTGTTTATGATTAGTGACACCATAATACTTTGGCTTTATATACTTGTCTAAGTCCTTGGGACTAGAATCTTGAATAGGATGTATCATAAAGGAAGATCAATAACAACAACAACTGTGGAAAAGAAAACAGAAAAAAATGAAAAGAAAAACTACATTGTGTTCTCGTGCATGTTTCTAAACATGATGTATATAGGTTATCACTCTTCAAATATTCTACCAATTTGCATTTGTACATAAATTATTATTTGGGTAACACTTGGTATATATTAATTTCTTGAAAAAAAAAAACCTCTATATATATGGTAAGGCCAATTTCGTAATTGAGTTTTCAAAAGCATAATTTGTTGTGGGGGATATGTAGGTAGTCGTGAGGGAAACAAACAAGAGATCAGAAATATTATTTACACCAACCTTCCTATATAAAAAAAAGAACAGCCCCTAAGCCTCAGAGGGTAAAGGAAAGGCATCAAGAAACCAAAACCCAAAATCAATCAGAAGAAAGTTGCAAGAATCATGGATTCTAGGAGGCGTAGAAATATGCAACGCAGGTTGCAAGAACTTCGAAGGGTCACAAACTCCAGCGCTGTAATTCATTATTCACTCTTCACACTCATTATAATATATACATGATGCATGTTAACTTTGGCAATTGCTTCCTTCAATGCTTAAATCAAGAACCTCATTAGTTTTCACTTGTTTTTGGTTAATCTTGCAGGTTAACAAAGCCTCAATTATTGTGGATGCCACAAGATACATAGAGGAGCTCAAGCAAAAAGTCGATGGATTGAACTCTGAGCTTGGAACCGCTGAATCATCAATCTCCCAAGGCGAATTACCCATGGTACTTACATACAAATATATACATATATGTATATAGAGAAAAAAAAAATCTTATTGAAGAGGACTAAAAGGATATTGCATCCTTTAAATACATCAGTTACATGAGTTATATTCTGTTTTTTCTCAGACTATATAATTTTTGTATATATCTGCAAAAATTTCACAGGTCACCGTAGAAACCCTAGAAAGGGGTTTCCTTATTAATGTGTTTTCAGAAAGGAATTGCCCCGGCATGCTTGCGGCGATTCTGGACGCGTTTGAAGAACTGGGACTTGATGTTCTTGATGCTAGGGTTTCTTGTGAAGACACTTTCCAGCTTGAAGCTGTTGGAGGAGAAGTAAGAAAATTAATTCTTTTTTTTCTTTTTTATCTTAGTATATATTTGTTCTTCTTTAATAGTTTAAATCATATAAATGATGATTTGTGAATTTGATAGTGTTCATTTTTCTTTGAGTTTTGTTCCTTTCTGAATGAACAACCAGTTTACAGTTCATGGTTTGGCTAATGCGAGAACTGCAATATTAACATCACCTGTGAAACTTATAAAATAGTTCAGAAAAAGGGAAAGAAAAAAAAAATCACGCATGAGTTGTAAAATTTTGGTTTGAGCGACATACCTAAAATTCTAGCTTCAAAGTCCAAAGTACTGACATAATAATGAGTGTGGCTCCCATGTGTGGATTCGTTTAACCGTGTTGTGTAGCTGCATGGGCCTTGTATCAGGCAATAAAGCAAGAATAACGATACTATTATAGATAAATTTTAAATGAAAAATTATACAATTTTAAGACAGGGATAAGAAGAAGAAACAGCAGCATTAGATAAGATAAGTGATGTGATGGAAAAAGATAAAAAAAAAAAAAAAATCAAAAAAACATTATTAGAGGTGTTCCATTCCTCGTGAAACATAAACATAGACAGCTACATAATATTATCCATGTTTTGTGATGGAGTTACCCTGTTGATTTTGATGCCTTGTAACACTGGAAAAAACATTTTGGTTTTGCAGAGTGAAGAGAACGAAAGCATCGATGCACAAGTGGTGAAGCAAGCAGTGATGCAAGCAATCCAAAACATGGATTAATGAAAGGGAAATTGTTGTAAGAAGAAGAAAGTAGCATGGTGTTTCTGAAAATCTTTGTATTAAATATTAAAAGTTACGTATCCTAGTGAGAGAGTTGAAGTTTGATACTATATTCTGCCAAAATGTAAAGTACCTCTCAATGACCCTTACATGTGATGTGGCTTCTTCGTTTGTAGTAGGAAAGAACAAATGGACAGGGATCGTCCAGGTTAATTGGTGTTTTAATTAGAGTTCAAGGAGTTTGGAAGAAAGAAAGAAAAATATAATATTCTTTTTTGGGTTTCCAAGAAACACACCATTGTCAATTTATGTTTATTAAAGTTTATTTAAGTTCTAATCTTCAATAGTTTTATGCTGGGTGCATTTTAGTTTCGGTATATAGTTAACCGGAAAATAACAAAACATACCAATTTAAAATTAAAGGTTGAATATGAAGGTCTTTTCAATGCTTATTTAAATTTTGGCAACCTATAAAGAGTTGACACGATATTTCAAAATGTAATATCCTTAAATATTACATGGTTGTTTCTTTTTTCTTTTTTTTTTTAATGGGGCTGTAATGTTTGAAATTATTCATAATTTATTCATGACATACCCGTGTATAATGCTATTTTATATATTATAATAATGCATTAGTCTAAGGAATTAAAATATTTGATGTTTGAATCCTTGTAATTCAAATATAAGGTGTTTTCCATAATAATAGTAAACAGCTGTTCGAAATATACGTTAGGAAAACATAATGAGAGAAATGCGGCAACGAAATTTTGTGATATATATATATATATATATATATATATATATATATATATATATATATATATATATATATATATATATATATATAATTGAAAGTTATTGTCATTATATTACCGATTTATATAATTCCGATGTGAGAGATTTTGATTTTCTCAAGTTTTCATTGCATTATAGGATCTCCCAATTTTCTTTTCATGCATAATTGAGTTTAGTTCTTGTTTCATGTTTGAAAATGAACAAAAGGTGTTCAGTTTTTGACTATTTTATTCTTTTATTCTTATGTAAACTAATTACTTTAAATTGAGAATAGTATTTATTACAAAAATAATTACGGTAATTTAATCACAAGTATTTTTTTTTCTGTTCGTACATTATCTTTATTATTCTATATTTATTTATTTTTTATTTATGAATCGTGTGCGGTAAAAGAAATGGAGAAAACAGAGCATAGATATTATTGTAGAAAAGTATGATGTAAACATAAAAGAAGACAACTAAAACAAAGATGTTAATTATACTAATTTAGCTCTTAAGTTAGGCTATATCGAATCTTTATCGTGTATAAGATGATTATCAGAAAACACAGCAATTACACATATATTCTTCATTCTTAACTCTCTAAATACTTTCCGACTATTATTTTTCTCAAACTTCTACATGTAGTACATTCATCTCAATAGCTTTTTAAAATTTAATGAAAAAGATTTTAAATTATAACATAAACATTTAATCAAAAAATATTCTTATTATAATTTTTACAAGATTTTTTTTTTATTGTGGTAGAAATAAACTTCTATGTCTTATAACAATTACAGATGAAGCGGTTTTATCAATCAACAAAAAAGAGATAGGAAAAACGTAGAAATATAAACACTTGAGAGGAAAAATATAAATATAACATTTAGACCTCAAATTATTTTAATCACCATAGTAGCAAACTTTAATTATCTTTTACCACATAGAGTAGAAGAAGAGGACAAGAGCAAAGAGAAGAAAATGTAAGAAATTCCTAGTCATCACAAGAGTGATAGACTGACTATAAGGACAAAAGTTTTCAAAAGGTTTTTTAAAGGTGGACCTAAAACATAATAAAAATAGAAGGGTGTTAATGAAGGCCCACAATATCAAATAAAAAATGTTCCCAACTAGGCCCAAAATAAATAACTAAACGCTAATTTATTAAAAAAAATATATTCACAAATATATATTATAATAGTAAATAAAATTAATTATGTAATCAAATGTATATATGAATATATTTTGATCTTGTTACCAAGGTCTAAGCGTCTTTGGTGGATGTAATTATGAGGGGGCAATTTAAATTTTTGTAAGCCATCTATGATTTAAAATATTACCAACGAACCCAGAATCATGTAGTGAAAACAAGGAAATTGCAAAAGTTAATGAATTTGCAAAGAAGGAAAAAAAAGAAACACATGGTTGCCATTATTAATTCACCAAACAACATGGACAAATTTCAGTGAACACAGTAACATAACTGGAACAAAGTTTGAAGTTACTACACAATGATACAAAGAACACTCTAATAAGTGTTCATCACCCTTTGATTTATTTAGTTCTACGACACAGTCATATATAATACATACACCTTCCATTTTTTTTTTCTTCTCCGGATCAATTAGCCATCACCTGATCCTGCAATATTGTGCAACCTATTAAACATCAAGTAAAATAACTAAAGAATTTAAACTGATATTACTATCTAACTCAGTTGATGGTGGTAATAAGAGAAAGTAAAAATAGAAAATAAATGAAAGATTCATTACTCTAAATGTATTGAATGTTTTATATTCACTGTGAGTCAATTTCGTTAAGCAAAGGGATGAATTGGAACTTTTATAAAAACATAATTCACTGTGACGCTTGCAGGTTTTGACAAGTCTGCGACGTGGGTGTGGACACAAGCCACCATGGTCCACGTCCTTTTGTTTATTCTTTGTGAAACTCTCACTTTATCTCCTTTCACTGCATTTTGATTTCCCCATTTGCGAGCCACCACTACCAACCGGCCACCGAGTGAACTAGCAGCCATCAAACCAGAAAACCGTTGAACCAAATTGATGTTAAACCTACTTCTCACATGTTCTTAGAAGTGTCAATTTGACATATATCCCATGGATCATACTCAACGCATTCTTAAATAAATTATCCTTCTAAATAAATGGGTTAAAAAAGTCTCACTATCCTAAGCTCCTTCTTAAAGAGGGTTAGAGGATGGTTAAAGTGGATTTGACCTTATTACAAGACTTTAATAAAATATTAAACATTTTTCCTAATAGTACAAGTCTTCACAATATTTTAAATTATAAATTGAGCTTCAAATATTTTACCTTAATTATAAATTTGGTTCTCATTTAATTTTTACTATTTGCAATTTAATATAAAAAAGTTAGTCCCCAACCCAACTTGTATGCCTGGGCCAAACCATCTCAACTTAACATGGGTACAAACTTGCACTACAAGAAAATTGTGATTATCTACTGATACTTACATAAAAATTTAAATTTGTAGGTAAATTAAATATTATGTACGGATTTTATCTACGGATATATAATATTAATTTATGTATGGATTTTTTCATAGATAACGTAAAAAAAATACCTACTGATTTTACATACGGATTCAGAATAAATAATTATTAAAAATTAAACTCCAAAATAACACTCTGAACTAAGTCACTCAAATATTCTTCCACCGGCGCTCACTCTCAAACATTTTGTCCTACTTACTAAATCTCACTCAAACATATAAATGTGATATTCTCTTACCATTTTGCATATTAAAACGATGCTTAAAATATTTTTTAGTACCCAAATACTGAACAAGGAAATCATGTGCATGGCAATCAAACAATGGATTAAGATGATGAAGAACAACATAATTCATCTTCTCTTTATTAGTGTTAGGGAAATTTAGACTTATGTTAGGAAATCTTTCTTAGATATATTATCACAAGACTTTTTTTATTTAAATGGTTGGATTTTGTAATTTTTGGATTCTTTTACATTGTTTAACCTAGGTACGAATGTTGTATGTTTAAAATACTTTTTTAATGAATGATTCTTATATATTTATAAATTTTCTTAATGTAACAAAACTTTTGTGATGAATTTCAATGTCCATGATTGCAAAAATGTTGCAGGGAAAAACTACTGACACGAAACCTAATGGATAAATTACCTACGGATTTATCGGTAGGTAATTATCTATGGATTTATTGGTAGATAATTATCTACGGATTTATCGGTAGGTAATTACCTACGGATATATCCATAGATAATTATCTACGGATAAATCTGTTGGTAAGTTAGTTACGACTATTTTACCTACAAATTTTTGTTCGTAGATAATATGTAGGTAAAATTGTTTTACCTACAAATTTTAAGGATTACATACGAATTATGGCTGTAGATAATAACATTTTTTTCTTGTAGTGTTGTTTGATATGAACTTGGTTCAACATTGACCCAATGCGGGTCCAACTTAACTCAGCCCAATATTGATATGACTCAACTTGTCCAAATGTGAATCTAACTCAACTCAAGAAAATGTGAGTTCAACTCAACTAGCCTTAAGATGGTCCAAATCGATTTAGTCTTATGAGGGCCCATATCAGTATGAGTGACTCGATTTGACTTGGCTCGACTCTACTTGACCAAACATTGACACAACTTTACTCCACCCGACCTAACCCAAGGTGAGTCTATAATTCAACAAAGTATGAGGTGTGGCTTCACATGACTCGACAAGAGATGGGTCTGACTAGACTTAACATGAGTGGACTTAACTCAACTCGGCCCAAGGTGGGTCTTGCTTGACTCGTGCAGAGGTGGGCCTAACATGAATTGACCAAAGGTTGGTCTGACATGACTTGGCCAAAGGTAGGCTTAACTCAACTTAGCATGAAGTGGACTTGACGCTATTTGGCCCAAGTTAGTCATTAACTAACTAACCAAAGGTGGGTTTGACTTGACTCAGTCTCAGGTGGACCTAACTCTACTATACCAAAGTTAAAGCCAACCTAACTCAGCCTAAGGTGGACCCAAACTAAGTCAGCCCAAGGTGGGCCCAAATTAATTCATCTCGTGGTGGGCCTAATGTTAAACGACCCGAGATTAGCTTGAACTAACTTGGACTGAGGTGCCTTTGACCTAACTCGACCCTAGGTAGGACAAAGAGGACTCAACTAGAGATGGGCATAACTCTAAACAACATAATATGGGTCTATCACAACTAAGCTAAGCGTGGGTCTGACTTGATTCGACTCAACTTAGCCTGATGCAGGCCCAACTTGCCTCAACCTAAGGTGAGTTTGACTTTACTCAACTTAAGGTGTGCCTAACTATATTGAGCCAAGGGTGGACTCAACTCAATTAAGTTGGAATTAGGTTTGAATCGACTTGGCAAGAGATAAGCCTAACTCAATAAAGCTTGAGGTAAACTAGATTTGGTTCGGCTTGACATGAGCCTGATGTGAGCTTGACTTGACTCGATCTAACGTGGAAGTGACTCTACTTGGACTGATGTGAATCCAAAGTGACTTAACTCAACTTGATTGAGCTTAAGTGGCCATACTTAACTCAATATAAAGTGCTCCCGACTTGCCTCAACCCTATGAGGACCCTACTTGACTCGACTCAACCATATGTGGACCCGACCTGACTTGACCTACCCATTTTGTGGGCCTAACTCGACTCCACAAAATTTGGGCTCGACTTGACTATGTCCATTGTGAGCTCAATTCAACTCAGCATAATGCAAACTTTATCAACTTTTGTTTGACCTGTACGTAGCCTGACTTGGACCCAATCCAAATGACCTACCTGAATTGGGTTTAACCTGAAGTTAAACTCATTTTCATAAATCGGTTCATGGGACTTTTGTTATTATTTTGGCCTTATAAAATCTTTTTCTATGAACTTTTCAATGTTGTGAACTTTTTGGATGCCAATCCATGGGGTTACGACCAAACCCTATAGATTAGGCGAAATTGAAAGTTTGCCCTTAATAATGCTTGTTCCACAGTAATTTTTTATAAGTAAATATTTATATTAGTCTTTAAAAAGTGATTGTGTACGTTAATTGATCTTTGAATAAAAATTGTTATATAAATGAATGTTTGAAATATGAATTTATAGTATTTAAATCTAGTTGATTCTTGATAAGTAAATATAATTTTTTTCCTTATATTTGATATGAAACCATTCATGTATAAGGAAAACATGAAAAAATTATTCTTGTACAATAATCTTTTGTATATATTCAAGTATTTACACATTCTTACATAATACTCTTTTGTATAACTATCATCAGATGTGATATAACTCATTTAGATAATCTAATAAAACACATTGAATTTAAAATGTAAATACAATTAACTTACTAAATTGAATTAGTTTTTTTATCCAAATTAAATCTACTTTATATTTAAGTTTTTATATTATATTTAAATTTAATTTTAGAATTGATTTAAGTTAAACTCAACCCTACAAATTCAATTTGATGTAGGTGAAGTTTTACCAACGCAGTCAATGGGATTAACTCGATCAAACTCTATTTAATATGGACTTGGTCTGATCCAACCTAAGTGAAGCAGGCTTAACCTAATCAAACCTAACCTATATTTTGGCTTAGGCCAGGCTTAACCTAGTCTAACATGGGCTTAACCTGACTCTAGCCAATCTAAGACTATCTTGGCCTAACTTAATCCCAACTTAACCTAACGTTGGCCCAACTAGGCAAACATAACCCTAACCAAACCTAACATATATATATATATATATATATCTGTGTGTGTGTGTGTGTGCGTGTGTGTGTGTGAGCCTAGTTCAATCAAGTATTATTTGGGTTCTATCTGACCCAGTTCGACCTTGCATGACTTTAATCTAACCCTACTTTTCTTGACCTTGACTTAACCCAATCTACGTTAGAGTTGACTCAACCTAATTTGACCGTGGATTCACTTGACCTGATGTGGAAATAGATTGACTTAATCTTTTAACTAGGGCTTGATCAAATTCGCCATATTTGAGCTTGACTCATCTTGACTCGACTGAACTCCCACCCTTCTTGGGTTTGGCCCAACTTAGGGTAGCGTTTAACTCCCTTGACTTAGCCTGGCATGGACATGGGTCAAGTCAACTTGACTTAGGCTCATCCAGATTTTGTCTGACATAGACTTGGGCTAACTTGTAAAGACCTAATCCATATCCACATTATCATTACTTGAGCCTAGGTTGGCTCGTCTTAATTGAAACCAAACTCAACTTGACTAAGGCTTTGACCAGATAATGCTAACTTAGGCTCGGGTAAATTCAACCTGTTGTGTATTCACCCCAACTTGTCCTACTATGGACCTAGGCTGAATCAGTCAAACTACAACCTGAGTTGATTCAACTTAAAGTACAAGTAGAATGACTTAGCCCAGCATGGACTAAGGTTAACTCTAGCTAACTTAAACGCATTTTAAAATGGCCTTACCTAAGCCAACTCAGCCTAACTTAGGCCTGAGCGGATTCATCTCAATGTGGAATCTGACCAACTCATTCTGACCCAAGTTTTCCTAATTTAGCTTAATGTGGAATTGAGTTGCCTCAACTTGGCGTGCGTTCGAGCTTACTAAACCTAACATGAGCCATGCTTTACTAAACGCGATTTAGGCTTATCCTAGCTTAAGCTAGGTCCAATTGACTAGGCCAAACTTGGGTTTAGCTTGATTTGAAATGACATGGCTCTTTCCAAACTCAGCCTAACCAAGTCCCAAGGCAACCTTAAAGTGCTAGCAATGACTTGGTTCAATCTTGACCACAACAAACTTGACTCAAACTAAGCCTATATTAACTCGAGCTAACTTGACCTAGCTCATTTCAACTTGATATAGGTCTAACTTTTCAACCTAACTTAGCTCAACTTATGTCTCACCCAACTTGGCTTTATTTGCACTGACATGGGCTCGACCCAACTTAGCTTGCTTGTACCTTACTTCAACTTAGCTTAGTCTTACTTGACTTGGCTTCTCCTCAACTTAGACTAACCTATGTCTGGCCTAGCCTAATTTAATTTAGGTCCAACCTAGTCTACTTGGGGTCTACAATAGATAAAGTTTGGTCTAGCCTAACTTGACTTTCGTGTGGTCTAATTAGATTTTTGATGGGCCTGAATTTGTCCAACCTAACATGACTTGTGGCCCAAACATGCATGAGTTAGTCTTGTCTTACTTGAGTTTGGTTCGACCTAACATTTCACAACTTGAACTAATTAAGACTTTTTTTTTTATTTTGAATTTGCAAAATTTGAAAAGTTATCCAATATATATCCAATTCAAATTCAATCAATGGATTGTGTTTAAAATTCAAAAATATAGATTTGAATTTGAGATCAATTCATTAAAATAGATTCAAAGTAACAAGGATTTGGATAAAAATGAATTGGATTCTTTTACTTACCCCTGAAATTCTTATTTGTTAATAATATTTTGTATTAATATTATACTCTTATGTTTGGTTTTACTATTTATTCTTTTAAATATTAATTATAATATTATTCTCATATTTGTTTTAGAATGTTATTTCCATATTTTGTTTTTGCAATTTGTTATTTTATCTATTTTTCTATATAGATGATTACCATTATAAATCAAGCAATAAAATAAGAGAACACAAATTGATTTTATTAAAATGTGTTTCAAAAGTAAGTAAAGTTTTTTACGGTTGAAACTTTGAGTGTAAGTGTAATTTATGTGATTTTACATTTAATAAATTTTACACAGGGATTAAGACGTACATGCTAAAAGTAATAAAGTAAGAGTTGGACTTTGTTTAAAAAATAATAGACAATGAAACAAGTTGAAAACTAAGAAGTCAAAGAAAAATTATGCTTCTGTATGATCATGATAGACAAAAAGATAATTGGACGTATTTGAAAACAAAAATACATCATTTAAAACTTTTGTTTTAAAAAAGTCAAACAATGCATGATTTTGATTATACATGATAATAACAAGTATAGAACATGTGTATACTTCTTTTGTAGGACAAAAGTGTTTACTCAACAATAGATCATGTAAGACATAAGTATTTAATTTGCTAGACGATACAATAATGAGAAGTCTTATTTTATGTCTGATAAGCATATGTTTGTTCAAACAATATTCACATAGATTTAAACTATCATTGTATTTCACAAATATATATATATATATATATATATATGTGTGTGTGTGTGTGTGTGTGTGTGTGTGTGTGTGTGTGTGTGTGTGTGTGTGTGTGTGTGTGTGTGTGTGTGTGTGTGTGTACGTGCGTGCGTGTGCTTATTCTATGTTGCAACTAATGTATGTTTTCTTCTTTTGTTAATAGGATTCACATGAGTTAAATTTGTTTTGCTTCATAAACTCCCTAACAAATACTTTGTTAGCCTTGAAAAAGTCTATATGCTTCATATACCTTTGTGCTTTATCCAAGGATCTAGCTATCAAGATGTTGCTTAGAAAAGAGAGGAGCATTTAATGCATGTTCTATGTCCAAGCTACTAAGAAGTAAGGAAGACCTTCAAGTAAATTTTAAGTTGTTTAACGACTATTAAAGGATTTACAATAACTCTTTTCTTCAACACCTATATTTATTATCCTTTTTAAAAGAATAAAAAGGATCTTAAGTCATAATTTGTAAATGTTAACACTCTTCCAAAATATTTTGTGCCCTAATAGCTTTGCAAGGAACATTGTTATGTTAGTTTAGCAAACTAAAATAGAAAGCTTAAATATTATACATGTCGAAAGACTCAAACCCTCTTTGGTGAGCAAAACACATGATCTTTTGATCATACCCAAGATAATTTATCTTATCCAAAAGTGGTCAAGTGTTGACCAAATATTGAAGAATACTTGATGGGCTAGTCAGAGGGCTACATTCCAACATAATATTCGTACCAGTTAGTGAAGAGTAACTACCATTGTAACTTGTATAATTAGTATGCTTAGTCAATTCAATTAGTTAATTGAGAACTAGACTAGACTTTGTTTACACTATCAGATAAATCCATATAAAATCATTTCAAGTAATTTTTTCAATCCTATTATGTTTATATTGCATGTTATTACTCCTACACTAACTTAAGAATGAAAAGTTTTCAAACTCAATGTTTAAAAAGGTTTTTGACATGCCATATGTTAAATATAAAAGTATTGTCTAAACACATATTTGTAGATAATATCTCCAAAAACTATGAAAAACTTTTAAATACAATAACATCAAAAAAACAAAAACTATGAAAAACTTTTAAATACAATCTTGATATTTTATTCTTGAATTTTTTTAGATATAATATTAAAAAATTACTTTTAATTTTTAAAGAGTGTTAGTTTTATATTGATGGATTTGATATCCATCCTTCAATAGAGAACCCTTAACAGATGGATTGATCTTTTATTAAATAAATTATATGAGTTCGATTTTTTAATAGATAAAAGTGAATTAATAAAAATTTTATAACAACGATTCCTGTAATATAAAATAGAAATATATTAAACAAAAATTATAAAATTAAAACTGAAGTAATATGCTCATTTCATTTTTGAAATAAATATAATTCTTAATATGTTTTCTTTAATCACTTTTATAATATATATATATATTATATATATATATATAGCGATGGCAACAGGACGGAGTGGACACGAGTTTCGCTATCCCATACCTATTCCCATCCCCATACTCATACCCAAACTCAACGAGTATCAAACTTTTGTCTCATCCTCATCCCTACTGACTAACGGGTATAATCTCGTACCTATACCCATTTTCTTGCTACTTCAGTATTAATTTTAACTAATTTTTATAAAATAATAACAAATTATGGTAAAGGAAACATAATATTATCAAATATTCAATATTAGAAGGATGATTATTTCTTCAATATCAAATACTTTAAAATAAATTATAATTGTTTACATTTTAGATTATAATACCAAATAAAATTTCATGAGAACCAAAACAATTACTAAATTTGCAAATATTAATGAAAAATAGTTGATAAAATTTATAAATATTTTTTTAAAATGTAAAAGAAAAACAAATATTCAAATTAAAATATATTTTAAATGTTTGTTTACTTCGATCTTTTAAATTCTAATAAATCACTTTTTTATACATTAATAAAAGTTATGATACATCATTTGATTAAAATGATACAAAGAACAAATAATAATCATAATAAAAGTTTAAAATAAATTATAATTGTTTACATTTTATATTATAATACTGTAAGGCCCAGTTTTCTTTTCTGCCCTAACGTTTAAGGGCTGGCCTTAATCTGTTGGGCCTAAGGGTTGGCCCATAGGGTGCTAAGGCCCCTAAAGCTGCCAGGGTCTTCCATTCGGCCCTCATTCTTGCAAACACAACTCCCTAACACTCTCCCTTTCTCAACAGAACGTTCTGCTAGGGTTTAACCCCGATCTTGGCCAAGGTTGCTCAAGCTCAGTATTGTTTTCCACTCCGTGTAACTGATTCTCAAGCTCGTACCTACACTATATAAAGCTTATTTCGTATTCTTCCATTTAGGGTTCCATAGTAACCCCGTTCTTTTATTGTTCCGCTGTTCTTCCAGTTTCTAAGTTTGTTCCTCGAGCTTTTTGCACTTCGCAGTTGGTGTTGAAGCCCTTTGTTCACCCTTTCCAGGTAAGGGAAGCTAGGGTTTACAGTTATTTACATTTTTCGTATGCCTTCTGAGTTTGAATCATATGCTTGAAGTATGCTCGTGGTTTGATTGCTTGGTATTGGTAAAAGTGTGACTCTTGGTGTTGTTTCTGCGTTTTCCACGAGTGAACAATGGCGGGCACTGGTTTTCTCACCCAAGCGAGCATGCCTCGCCTAGGCGAGACTAACAGAGGCTCGCCCAAGCTTTTCTGTGCGAACTGTCGCTCAGGCGACTCGCCTTCATTTTGAGCGATGTGTAATCTCGCTTAGGCGAGAAGGAGCTCGCTTGAGCGAGAATTCACAGGTGCCACTGTTTCACTGCTCGAGCTCTCGCGTAGGCGAGAAGGGGCTCGCCTGAGCGAGAGGATCTCACTCGCCTGAGCAAGACTGGGTAGGTTTTGTGCTATAACGTGAATGGCCAATGATGTGGTTGCTTGTTCGCCTGACTTGAATGTTTTACTAGAAAGGTTTGAGGGGTGATGCCTTAATTAATATATGAGGTTGGGATGGGAATGATATGTTGCTTTATCGTGTATGAATTTAAAAGCATGAGTTGTATGATTTGTGGTTTATACATGATATTAGTATTATGAGAACTCTCTGATTTGGTTGGTGAAACATGTGCAAAGTGTGAGTAGGGCGTAATTCCATGACTCTTGTAGTGAGAGCTCATGGTGGTGCCTCATCTGTTGGACATAATCCCATGGACCTTCCTAGTGAGAGTCAATGGTGGTGCCTCATTCTAGTGGACTTAATTCCTTGAACCTCGTGGTGAGAGTTCATGGTGGTGTCTCAACATAAGGACGTAATTCCACGCGAGTATCATGGTGGTGCCTCAAGGCCAAGACGTAATTCCACGAAGGCCACGTGGTGGTGCCTCATGTAAGGGTGTAATTCCGCGAAGGCCTCGTGGTGACGCCTCACTACTAGGACATAATTCCACTATATCGTGATGGTGCCTCATTTTACGTATCTGGATAGTCAAGTCTTGGGGTCTCAAATGATTTGGTAATCTGTGGGTGAATGTCTGTCATTTGTGTCTGACTATGAAACTACATGTTGACTGTTATGATATAAGATTCCTTTACACTAGCTTACCCTTTTGCTTGCTTGTATGTTTTGTGTGGTTTTCTCTATTGCGATGATCATCAATTTCATTGATGTGAGCAGATGTGAGAATCCCTAGCAGTAGTAATGATGGTAGAGACGCTGTAGCTTGATGAATCTTGGACAAGTATCAGGCTCACTTTGGGGCCACACCTTTTGGAGTTTTAGTAGTTTAAGTTTTTTTCGCTCTTGACGAGACTCTGTATCTTGTTTTAGGCCATGTGGAGCCTCTTCCTTTTGTTATGAATATGTTGGGTATTGTGTACTTCATATCCTAAATTTCCGTACTCTCTGGATATTTATGTATGTGGCATTTTATTAAATTGGATTTATCTATTTAATTGGGACGTTATAAATACCAAATAAAATTTCAGGAGAACCAAAACAATTACTAAATTTGCAAATATTAATGAAAAATAGTTGATAAAATTTATAAATATTTTTTAAGAAATATAAAAGAAAAATAAATATTCAAATTAAAATATATTTTAAATGTTTGTTTACTTCAATCTTTTAAATTCTAATAAATCTCTTTTTTATACATTAATAAAAGTTATAATACATCATTTGATCAAAATGATATACAAAGAACAAATAATAATCATAATAAAAGTTTAAAATAAATTATAATTGTTTATATTTAGATTATAATACCAAATAAAATTTCATGAGAAGCAACACATTTATTATATTTACAAACATTAATGAAATCTAGTTGATAAAATTTAAAAATATTTTTTAAAAGATATAAAGGAAAACAAATATTCAAATTAAAATATATTTTAAATGTTGGTTTACTTCAATCTTTTAAATTCTAATGAATCTCTTTCTTGTACACTGATAAAAGTTATAATACATCATTTGATCAAAATGATACAAAGAACAAATAATAATCATAATAAAAGTTTAAAATAAATTATAATTGTTTACATTTTAGATTATAATACCAAATAAAATTTCATGAGA
>Ga0209589_1000993_pt1 | contig 44251 bp, 15 predicted proteins | sample CowpeawhiteBW_FD_187525 | JGI IMG/M metagenome (GOLD analysis project Ga0209589, IMG submission 187525) | Root nodule microbial communities of legume samples collected from California USA - Cow pea white BW (SPAdes) (version 2) | ecosystem: Host-associated > Plants > Roots > Nodule | place: USA...
TTTTTTTTTTTATATATATATATATATATATATATATATATATATATATATTAAATTTTAATAATTTATTTTATAATTTTATCATCGATTTCAATTATTATAATTTTTATTTTTTAATTTCGTTATGAAAAATCTTTAACCTCTTGTGCGATCTCTATACTAGAAAAATCTCTAATAATTTATGCTTTTTTATATTTTCTAGACTTCTCCAAATAATATTTTTTAACAATATACTTTCAAAGTTTAGACATTCTTTTTGTGTAAAATTCCTTATTAATTTTCTATCAATGGAGTGGAGGTTGAGATTTTTTTAGTAAAGAGATCAATAATTTATCGTATTGATAAGAAAAGAATATAGTAGTTAAAATTGATAATAGAAATTTGTCATATAAATTATAATAAAATTATAAAATTATAAAATAATATTTATTAAAAATTAGGTAAGTTAACATACAAGATGATAATTATATTAAAAAAAATAAACAATAAAATTATCTAAAAAGAATGAAATTTTTAATATTTAATATATCACAAAAATTTATTACCTATTCAATTTAACTTACTTAAATTTATCACAGTTTTAAAACTCAATTAAATAGAAAAATAATAAAATTTATGGCGTAATTTCTACTATTCTTTTAAAAAAAATATTTTATTCTATAAGTGTTTTAAGCCACACAGATTAGAAGAAAAGAAAAGCTGAAATGTCCTTGATGTAATAACTTTAATGTGTGGGGACTTACGTGGAGCTCCTTCTTACTAGGTACCCTAGGGTTGTGGGGACATTAATGTAACCATAAAACCCACCAATTAAACACATAATTAAAGAGCTATTGTTTTGAACTAATGTGTAAGTGACATATGTTTAACATATTTCAATAGATTAATTTTACATACATTTGTGACATTTATGATGTGACATTTATGAATAGGGTATTTTGATCATATATATATATATATATATATATATATATATATATATATATATATATATATATATATATATATATATATATATATATATATTGTTAATCAGTACTCTAAAATACTCTAAAGACACTGATTAAGATAATTAATTTGTAGTGAATCTTATAAAAGATACATAAATAAACATAATATTAAATTAAATCTGACTTAATCATTATTAATATAATTTTATTTTATTTAAATATTCATAATTATTATGTATGTGTATTTTATATTTTATTTAATGTTCAAATATAAAAGTTAAAAAATAATTAAATAATAAAATAATTATATTTTAATGTTGTTAATATATAAAAAAATTATAAGAAAAAAACAACTATGTAAAATATTTTAATAAAGATTTTAAAAATTTTAAAGTCATTTTTTTATATTAATATGTTGTCTAAAATTTAAAAAAAATATTTTTATCTTTATAAATTTTGTTATATATATTTATGCTATCTTAATTAATATATTTAATTATTTTTTTAATATAAAAGTAAGAAATGGACGTAAATTAATTATCCTTGAGTGGTTAGGATTCTCCTTGAATAATATAGTATGTGTGGTTGTGAAGAGACATGATTTGTTTATAACAGAAGGGAGAATTAAATTTGAGGTGGGTTTTTCTAGCAACAAGATTCATGGTCAGTGCAAGAAATATAAGCTTAATTTAAGTTTGAATGAGTGAAATCGTGTCAAGGCTTTATGGTTCACATTATTAGATGAGACAAGCAAAAACATGTTTAAGATAATTATTTCTTATATAATACAATTATAGTATTAATTTTTTAAAATTAATGTATAATACAGATAGAATATTAATTTTTTAAATATGATAAAATTACTAATATTATTGTTATTATCTTTGAAAATAAATTGAAATAAAACTAATAATTAAAGTATTGGTTATAAAATAAAAAATAATAAATAAACACTTTTTGGAATTTTATTTTATTTTTAAAAAGTTAAACACCTTTTAACAGTTTTAAATCTTCAATAACTGTTAAATAATAATAAAATATAATATATTTTTCTAATAACTTTTAATTATTAAAATATTATAAAATATCATAAAATAAAAAAAATAAGAGTAAATTTTCTATTAGTTTTCGATCGTTAATTATTTTGTTTTTCTTTTTCAACAACAATATTAGCGGTTAGGTTTTTTTCTTTCCTATGTGTGACATCCCATTTAAATAGAATAATCTACTAAATAAAACATCATCGCATAATTTATGGAATAGAAGAGTTATCAGATGAAACAGTATACATAAGGATTTACCAGTCATCCAAGAAGTACTTAAAGAAAATGAGGCATATCTATCACACATGCCTCTAACAAAACATGCACCACAGGGGTTCAGCAGTACACAAAACAAAACCTCTAGAGCTAGGAAAAACAATAGGCACTGATGCCATAAAAATGCTCCCCAAGAGCCAGAGGTGACAGGACCCTCTACGCTGCACCACTGTTACCATCAGGTCCACCTTCAATGTGCTTCCCATCTGCTCCCACTAACAGGGTGATCATCGCAAAGAGAAAAAGAAACAAGAACATAAACAAAATAAAAGGGTAAGCTAGAGTGAAAATATTCTTTAACAATTTATAGAGCATATACAAGGCAAAGCAAAGCAAACTATTAACATGTAACTAGGAAACACTCTGAATCATGTGAGGACATCAAATGCAGTTACTATGACTCGATATCCGGATCATACACTTGATATAGAATTCTAAAGGAAGTATGCGCCTGTGCTGGTTTCTAAACTCTGCAAAGTCTAGATGCAGGGGGTTATCACCCAACCACACACAGGATTAATCCTCTATTGTCTCGGGCCCAAACTGTCCCAAGACAAGGACCTCCTGCTACTCTCACCACATAACCCATTCTGCTCTACGTGAGCGTGAATGCTTATTAGAGTTCAGGATACCCTCCTTTATCTAGACATCTCTTATATCAAGGTATACAATAGAGGATTAACCTTGTGTGTGGTTGGGTGATAACCCCTGCGTCTAGACTCTGCAGAGTTTAGAAACCAGCACAGGCGCATACTTCCTTTAGAATTCTATATCAAGTGTATGATCCGGATATCGAGTCATAGTAACTGCATTTGATGGTCCTATATCAAGGCATACATATCACTAGGGGTTTCCCATGAAACTCCCTCACCAATACATTTCACATGCCTATCCATCACCCAATTCTCATGAAATTTCACCAGCAAGCATATCATGTTTCACATTACATACTTATCACATGCATCCCAATGTTCGATCAAATGAAATCATAGCTTATTACACAACAACACTTTCATTCCAGTCCCATTCAAGCATACATACTAAGCATGGCCACATACTATGAGCAAAAAAAATAATTAACACAGTATGGAGTCACATCAGCCAACACAACAGCCCCTGTCACGAATTCTTGCCCAAACTGAAGGTTCTCGCCCAGGCGTAAGGGTTACTCTCGCTCAGGCGACCCCTTCTCGCCTAGGCGAGAGTTCAACAATGGCCACTATAGGATTTCATGCGAGTTCTCGCTCAGGCGACAGCGTCTCGCTCAAAAATAACACAGGTCGTCTAAGCGGCAACTCGAGATGAAATCCAGGGCGAGACCCTGCTACTCTCGCTTAGGCGAGAGTCATTCGCTTGGGCGAGATTAACAGGTTTCTCACCTGTTGGCACATGCACATCTCGCTCAACCAAACATAAACACGCACAAATCATTTCCATACACTCAACAACAACATTCAAGCCTTACTGGCACAATACAGTCCAGAAATAAGCAAAAATACTAAAAAGAAACAAAACCTTAGCTTCCCTTACCTTTTTGGACGCTAAAAGAAACAAGCCCACAACTAAGGAGGACTACAGCTTCAGGAACTACAGTAGCGAGTTGCAGCACAAAAACTGGGACAACACATGGCATAAAGTTAAACCCTACGCCAACCCATGTATCCAAACAGTGAGGAATAAGAGGGAAATGCTAGGAGACCCTAAAAGTTACTTACTTGAAAACGAAAGGATTCCAGCTAGCTCAAGGAGAAAGTCCAGTGTGCCCTTGCAGAGTTCTCAAGTCTCAGCAGAGAGAGATGGAAGAGGAACTGATTTTTCTGAAAAGGTGAAAAGTGAGAGTGTGAGAGCTAGGCAGGGGTTGGGGTCCTTTCCATGGACTGGCCTTGGGCCTGCGAAAAGGCCAGACCCAAACTCGTAAGATCTGAAAAGAAATGGAGCTTAAACTATGTACACTTTTAACCATTATTCTAATTATCAATTTTTTTCTTTGAGAATTTTTAATTATTATATAATTTTAACATTCACAAATATTAATTTTTTTAGCATAACTCCCGTATATAAAGTATTATTATAATAATTTTATTATGTATATAGGAGTGAGTTAATAATTAAAAACAATTAACAAACCATCCCATATCATATAAATCACATGCATATTTTCATTCTAAACAATATTAAAAAAAATTACTTATGAATTACTTATATTCAAGATTACATAAATCATCACTTGTATCTCAATGATTCAAAACAATTTTGTCACATTGAACATCTATCGAAATACTTGCATTGTTATTTAATCCTACATTTATTTAAAAAAAAAGTATTTTTTAAACTGAAATAAATCACAGTCAACGTATATTATGCTGTACAAACAAAAAAATGGTTAAATATTTGTAGGTGTGAACTTTTATTGAAGAGTACATTATTTTACATAAAAAGAATTGTACGAAAAACTTACTATTTTCTTTAGAAGCGCATTTAAGAATCGTCATCTGTATATATGTGTAAATGTCCTGAATCAATTGCCGGTAACGACAAAAAAAAAAATAGAGAAAAGTGAATATCTTATATTATATATATCACTTTAGCAAATTAATGAGACCACTTTTTTCTAGATGAAATGCATGCAGTATACGACAAGTCGATTAGGTTGGAGAGATTTAAAACATATATTTTCATTAAAAAAATCGTTCGAATAAATACGTATTAATTAAAAATCATAAGAATAAGATCTGAGTCTAACCACATAAGATATTAACATCATTCTCAACCCACAACCTTAAGGCAATGAGTTTATGAGTCTTTATTCTTATATAGTGCTCTACTTTCTCATTTCTGGTCAATGTGGGACTTAGACTCACACTTGAATTCCTAACAAAGACAAACGTATTTTTAAGTAATTTAATTAATAAAAAATTCAATATTCAACTTGTGTCCCCATACACATGTTCCTAAGAGCCATATATATATACTAGAACATATAGATCCAATTAATTTTAATATTTATTAAAATTAAAAAAAGCATACATGAGATTTATAGGTTCATACGCTGAACATGCACGTAGCTCCAAAAAGGGTCGAAATCAAAAGAAACAAAAACGGTTAGCTCTCAACTATTGATTTAGAGCAGCAGTTAGTTGGGGGTTAATCGGTTTATAGTTGTGTACGTAAATTTCATTTATCGTATTATACCAGTGTTATATATATATATATATATATATATATATATATATATATATATATATATATATATATATATATATATATATATATATATATATTTTGGTTATAGTCATTGAAAGATTTTGATTTTATGTATATGACATTGATCTTATACATACTACAAGACATTTGACACCACTTTTATCCTAGAATCTTAAGACAATGGCGTTATGGGTATTTAATTTTATATAGTGTTTAACTTTGTCTATTCTATTAAATGTGAGACTTTTGACTTACATTTAGATTATTCCCAACAATCTCCCCTCAAGAGTGTTTTTTCATATAGTATATTTCTCTTTAGGTATATGATGACTCCTTTTTTGATTGTGGTTATATGGTCAGTCACTTTCGGTAATCCTTTTTTGTTATGGTTATGCGGTCAGTCACTTCGAATCATCGACTCTCATACCACTGATGAGTTATTTTCTCATATAATGACTTTTGACTCACACTTAAATTATTCTCACTAACAATATCCCATAAAAATACCATGCATGCACGATAATGGTCCTCAAGAATACCCACATAAAAGTAAAGTCAAATCAAACGAAAAATATGTGAAACAGTAGTTTTCATCACATACTCTACGTAAAGGGCTCCATAATTTCCTCTACATACGGTTCAACAAACTAACCTACCCTATATGGAGCCCCATAAGAAACAAACCAAAATCAATGTCTTTGAATAAAAGGATAATTAATGTTTTTGACTCAATTTTCTTGGATATTATTATTATGGTAATTTAATTTCATTTAGTCTCTCTCTCTCTCTTTTGTTACGTGGCCATGGTTTTTCTCATTCTCTCAACTGTATTTCATTAATGGTGGAGGTGTCTTCAATTTTGTCCACAAATTCATGGGCTATGCTTCTACAACGTGCGTGCCTCTCACCACCATCAAAGTTTTGTCTAGTTTAGTAATGGGGAAGAAAAGTTGATTTGTCAAGTTATGTACAACTTTCAAGAACAAACCTATTTTTATATTGCTTTATTATTCATTTATTATGTCCCTTTTATTCTATTTTATTGTCTGCATGTGACAGCTAATAATATTTAGATGTACAAATTAGGGTAAGATATCCACCCAAGCAAACCAAACTAAATATTATATACAAAGGAAAAATTAGGTAAGGTTTATTCCATTTCACACTCCACTCAAATCATTAGCCACCACGAAAATATAACTATTGTGAAAAAAAAAAACTATATCTGCTTGGTTTTATAATTTTAAATTTAAAATATAAAATAAAATTTACCAGCTACTAGTTTTATGAAAATCAATCAAAGAATTCAAAAAAACAAAATCATAGAAAAAGCGAAAAGGATGAGCATTAAGTTAGATTCTTTTCAATATTTGTAAATTCTAAATTAAATTACAGTGAGATAATTAAAAATAATTGAGCTCTAACCTTTCAAGCTTTTAATGTTGGTACTACATAATAAACATTATAAATCGCGTGTTAGGTTATTCCAACCACTTACCAAAATTAATTTATAAACTAAGCAGATTTGTTATTAGGTACACACTAAATATGATGCCATCAATCATAACATTTTTCGGATAACTAATGTTAAGATTAATTTTGGAGTGAGACTTATGAGACATGTTTATAAGTTTTGGTTCTTTTTTTGGATTGGTCAATGAAGTAATATCTAGTATATATTTTAAAATAGGTTTTGCAATGTAGCAATTTCTCTGGTTTTGGTTTTGGTTTTACTTTGACTATAATAGTTTGGGTGTTAAAATTGTTTGTGTAATTGAGTCAATTGTATCTCTTTCTTAAGCACGTGTAAGCAAACGTGTATGATTTTGACATATATCCGTCATATGTGAGTAAAGTGGGTAATTTTCTTTTTTTTTATATTAAAACCATATCTACGTCAATCTATAGTCCTAGATTCTCAATTATTTGCACTCTGACGGAAACAAACGTAAGCAACGAAAATCTTAAACAGGAATATTGCCTAATATATGTTTTTCTTCCAAAACCATGCTTCTATACAGTAAGACGATAAACATTCTTAACGGATATTTAAATTTGATTTTTTGTCATTTAACGGTATCATGCATGCATAAACCTAATTAATGTTGTGGGTACTAAATGACATCGATATCAAAATACCTTGTTCCATTTGAACTAAAGTTTTACATAACCAACGTGTTAGTGGTGGTGTCACGAATTTATAATGTTTAATCAGATTTTTACTTTAAGTGTTTAACAATTAATCTAGATCTAGAAATTAACATTTTACATCCTTCAAAGGATGATTCACGTAAAATTATAGTTTTTTACATAAGTTACCAATACCTTATGTTAGAAAGATTTTTAAATATCTATCTCTCAATGTACCAATTTGTTAACTGTAGAATTTACTAACTCATTGTACTCGTCGTCATCATCATCAACGATGGATGTAACATCATATCCATTATCACACCAATAACTCATCCTTTTTACTCAGACTTATCTTCACACACAGTGTATTTTGTTGTCAACTTCTCGTTTAGTTAATTTAGTCAAAATTAAATAAATACTATAATTTTTATTTTTTGTTACCATTTATTAATTTATATTGGTGGTTGTTGAAAAGTCTCAAATCTTGAAGTGGGACTTATATATTAATTGAAACTTGATAATGATTAATTTAAGATAAATTAGTCACTTAATATCAATTGGTTCTAAGATAATGACTAATTTAATATTAGAATCTATAATTCAATTTTAATTATCTGGTTCAACAAATATTGAAAATGTGTCTTTTCTACCAAAATATCAGCTCTCCCTCTTTTCTTTCATTTTATTCCCATCTTCCCATTTTTTTTTCTTTATCAATGAGTGGAATTGATTATATTTTCATTTTTTATAACTTCTTAAAACTATACTTTTAATATATACATATTATTTTAGAATTTTTTATTTTAATTAAATATATTCCTTTTATGAACCTATATAAACACGAATAATGAAGAAAACTAGTAAAACTAGTGTCTAGTGGTGCCCAAAAACAGTTTGAGCATGTTTTGGTAGGAAAAACATTGTAGAAGAGATATTTACAGGAAGATAGTGGTTGAGGTCAACCAAAATAAATGTTAAATTGTTAAAATATTTTTTAGACTTGATTAAGATTTAAGTTATTCATTGATATATTTTTAATTGAGTTAGTATTAATGTTTTTTTATCAAGTATATAAATAAATGTATATTTTTTCTATTTTTCTTTTTAAGATTTGAAAGTGATTGTTAATATTAATTTGTTATTTTATTTAGTTGTTTTTACATTTTAAGATATGTCAAGTTATACGGTTAATATAAAGATATATCATGACTAATGCGAAAACGAGTAATTTTTATTATTCTTGTGGAAAGCATGTTTAATACTTGGTAAAGCCTTTCACGATATTATCTATGATTTACATATAATGATTAAGGAACTAACTGTCAACACCATTGATAAGACTATTTTATTATTCAACACAATTTTAATAAAAATAATAAAAGCTGCATGTTATATTAATTACAATATCAATAAAAAATCACAGTGTAACAATATATCACTCAACTAAAGAAAAAAAAATGACAGACAAGATAAAAAAAAATTAAATATTCGATAACAAATATTAGAAATACAACTAAAATTACACAAATTTATAATTTTTTTTATTAATATTAAAACTGGAAATTAAGCAAGTCGTCGAATTTAAAAATTAAATCTTTCCAAGTCTCAAGTTGTGTATTATATATATTATATATTTATATATTGCAAAATAATCTGGTGATAATAATATATTCATAAGACCATCTAAATACTTTTAATTAAATTATATTAACAGTTTTATATGTCACTAAAAGTCTCTCGAGTTTATAAGAAAAAAGTATTTAGACTAACATAATTTTTTTTATTATATAGTCCTATTTCTTAGTTTTCAAAATCTGCTAATGGATCATCTTTCTTGTTACATTTTTTCACCATAATGATAACTACTAATTATTGAAGAATAACTAGTTTCTATATTTCTGAAAAATTAAAAAGGAAAATTATGTTGTCACGTTAAATTAAATGAGAAGAAAAAATAATTAAGAAGACATATTTTATAGTGAAGTCAAAGCGGAAAATTGTATCGTATCATTAAGATGAGAAACAAAAAGAGTACGTTTATAGAACTAGAGACGTTAACATTTTTTATTTGAAAGGAGACCTTTAAGATGTTAACACATAGTGTTTATGTAAGGAAATCATACATCGTATTCATAAATTTCTTTTGAATTGATATATACATGCTAATGATAATTTTAATTATTAATCAATATATATAGAACTAATAAATTAATTTAATTACAAATACAATTATTTATCACTTTAAAAATAGTAAATAAGGACTATAAATCCGGTAACAGGTATTAAAAATAAAACAAAATATGCAGATATTTTGTTTTAAAAAAGATGAAAGATACCTGGGTTTCCTTTCGCTTTTCTCTAAATATTTTAGTTTGATGATTATTTTTATCTATATTTTAATCCCAAACAGGCATCTATCTTTTTTCAATTCTAATAAAAATTTATTAAGCTATAAAATAATTCCTATTAAAAATAATTATAAAAATAAATAATTTGTATAATTTTTAGTTATAAATAATTATTTAAATTTAAATAAAACAACTATCAAAAAATAAAATATAAAATACTTATTATAATCTATAAAATAATTAAATTTACATAACATATCTCATTTAATAGTGTAAAAAGCACAACAAATAATTAAGACTATATAAAATATTAATACAGTTATTCAAACAAAATAACTATAAAAAATTTATATATATATATATATATATATATATATATATATATATATATATAACTATACCATAATCTTCTAAGAGTTGTTTCAAAAAAGAAAACTATTTATAAACATCATCGAGACAAATAACTTTATTAGACAGCTTCACTGAATGAGGAGCATCATCACATGTATTCTCCTCTATTCACACAATTAAGTGATTATTGCAAAAGAAAATCAAACAACAAAAAAATCACAGGATAAACTAGCATACAAAGAAATTTATACAAAAGAAAATAAGTCACATCACTTTAGCATCAATACAAATACAATAGGTATACACACATAACAGTTGACACTAAAATCAATTATCTGGATACATGTTATTGATATATGATTCAATGGAGGTGTGTACTTGTAATGGTCTCTATACTCTGCATAGTTCAAAGGCACAAGGGTTATCACCCAACCACACAAGGTTAATACCCTTCATGCATACGACCAAAAAAACAAGTCCAAAGGTTATGATTTTCTACTACTCTCAACATATAACTCATTATACTCTATTTGAGTGTGAATGATTCTTAGAGTTTAAGATACCTCCTTCTAGACATCTCTTATATTAAGACATATACTAACAATATCATCACAAAGAATTTTCCTTAAAATTCTTTAAACATCATAACTTCACATTATCACACATCATTCCATACCAATTGATCATTTAATATATCCACCAAAACATTTTCAGCTCAAATCATAACAAAGCCAATAAATATGCTTAGTAACCAACTACAAATAATTTAAAAATAATAAACATGCAAATAGACAAAATAGAGCATATGGCGCTTTGTGCCATTTGCATCGTAAAAATGGGTGCAATGCCATGGAACAAAAATACTCCCTGATATGCAATGGTTTCCATCGCTCAGCACCACCTGGCCAATGCTCAACGACACCATTATGGGGCTTAGTGCTACATCAGAAAAATAAGATTTTTGTATTGTGATTAAGGGAGTTTTGACATGTCCAATTAATCAATTTGGTACTCCTATTTTAATATTTTGAGTCAAAACATTTTCACATAAAATATAGCTTGTACCAAATTGCTCAATTACTTAGATTTAAAATTATCTCATCCACATACCAAATAAATCACAAACATTGAATATGCAATTATCATCTAAATCATACAAGATCACAACAATCATACAATCAAATCAAATTCATCAAAACCATCCACATTTAATCCCCGAACGCAAGAGAGCAACAACAATGCAAAACTTCAATTTTATAAAAACTCACACAACATAGACTAAGACTAGTTTCCCTTACTTGATGAAAAGCTCAAATGGTTCTAACAACACGAAAACCTTTCCCAAGCCACAAAGTACTCTATCTACACATAAAACACCACAAAGATGATCAAATCAAACCCTCAAGACCATTGATCAACAAAAAAACAAACAGAAGACTAAAGAACACATACGACCTTAAAGAGTTACGCATCCAAGGATGAACAAAATGACATAAAATGAAGAGCTGAAAATCAACTTACTAAAATAGAGAAATTGATCAGATAGACTTGAAGATCTCACTGTGAGAATCACACAGACGGTCTCCGATCTTCAAACAAATAATCACTATATTAGATATCTTACGAGAAGGGGAGACAACTTTTAGAAAGATAGTTTAGAGAGATGAAATGTATTTAAGTAATGAGATTCCTCTATAAAATTTCAATTTATAATTAAACGTTTTATTATTAAAATAATAGGATATCATTATTTTAAAACAATATCACTCTTAAATATATTATTTTCTAGGTACTCACAATAATCATTTAAAAGTACAAATATAAATATATGACAAATTTTAATTTAAAGGAATTGTTATTTAAAAGTAAAATTAAGAAACAATTGTGTAAAAAATTAAAAATCTTTTTATAGGTATAGATTATTATTATTATTATTATTATTATTATTATTATTATTATTATTATTATTATTATTATTATTATTATTATTATAGTAAACATATGAACTATCACACCTGCATTTATGTATTTTTTAAATATCTTAAATTTATTTTAATTTTAAAAGTAGTAATTAAAAGAGTAAAATCGAAAAAAAAGTGTATATAGTTATAGATATATAATTATAAATATAGATATAAATAAAATAAATTTTAGTTATTGACGTAAAAAGTTATAAATAATATTATTTAAATACTATTATGAGTAATTATTTAAATTTGAAAAAATAGTCACTAAAATAATAAATGACTAAATAATTCTTTTATAAATATTTTAAATTATTACGTAATTATTTGAATTTAAAATATTACTAAGATGATAAAATTGAAAAAATAATTTTTTTATTTATTTTAAATAATTATTTAAATTTAAAAAATATAATTAAGATAATAAAATTAAAAAATAAAAGAGGACAAAGAAAGTATATCATATATATATATATATATAGTTATAGATAAACATTAATTATCAATATGTTGAGAATAATCTAAGTATAAGTCAAAGTCCCAGATTAGTTAGAAAAGACAAAGTTAAATCTTATAAGATATAAGACCCATTAGATATGTAGATTAACAAAATATCTCTGGAAGAAGTTTGATGTTCAAGTAAAGAAAGTAGATGAAGGTCCAAATTTTAACATTGATAAGGGTCTCATGTCACTACCATGAAATTCACACTTGACAAAATTTTTTGTATTTAGTTAATTTTTAGGAAATATTTCAGTTTTAGAAATATATTTCAATTTTAAAAATTAATTATTATTTTAGATTAAAATGAAGATATTGGAAGTATTTTATAGTTGATATTCTGTTATATCTTATTTTTTTTTTGTATATAGGGTATATCAATATCAATAAAATACAACAATAAATCTTTTCCTACAATATATTTCATATATATGTTACATGTTTCATATCTCTCGTATTTTCAAAAATTCTATTAATTATTTTTGCGCTCATGGATGGATTCCAACATTATGTCTCACTTTTTATTTTTATTATTACTACAAAAGAACCTTATAATATAATAGAAGAATATGATTTTATTATTTGAGGGAATCTTGAATGAATTAAAAGAAGTTATAGAAAATAAAGATAGGAGAGAAGAAAATACTTGGGTGTGAATGGTTTCCAACTGTTTTGTGTGGTTGATGAAGCGTAATTAATAACTAAACTGATAATGATAAAATTTGAAAACATGTACCCACTTCCCACATGCTTTAGCCTATAACTATTTCCTTCATTCTCCTGTGATTTCGGTGGTTCATTCTAGACACCCAAAAGGTCAAACACTGCACCACCACACACACGGACACGTTGCTTTACCGTTTACCAACCCAAACCTTTCAAACTCAATTCAAAAATTATACTTTCACCAAATTATTAATTATTTGAAATTCAGCAACTTTTGTTCATTTGACTGTGTACAAAAATTACATTTATTATATTGCTATCAACTTGATAAAAATAAAGTACAACTAGTGCGGATCATTGTACTGAGAAGAATAAGTTGAACCTTCAAATATTCAAAAACATATACTACTTGAAACTAATGTTATATTCCTTCTTCTACACAAGTTCAAATCATAATCAATCTATGAGAGTCTCAATACATCACTGTTTTTTATGCCATGTGTTGGATTTCTTAATGCAATATCTATTTTATGTGTTTCTATACCTACAATTGCAATATGAATTTCCAGCCATTTAACAAAGTAAATACTAAATTTAATCATATTTTTAAAGAAGTTCATTCATTAAAAACTAGTAAGAATCTAAATTTTTGTTTAATTTCTAATACATGTTCTTAAAACGTATATTGTTTTGGGTATAGAGACATAACACCTATTTGAAAACACTCAGTCTGTTTTTACTCTTCCTTTGTTACAATTTTTACTGTTCGATCTCCTTTTTTAGCTTCTGTTCGATTTCCTTTTGCTCTTTCCTGCTCGGTTGCATAGACGATCGGGGTATCTGTCTATAAGGCTCTGATGCTTAAGTCAACTCAAGTCTGTTTGGATAAATGCAATTAATGCTGTAATAAATGCGAAGTAAAAGTTCTTGTCAACTTACCTTGGGTTCCTATTTATAGTGTTTGACATGGGTCTGCGATTATGGTTTTCTTAATCATGGTCCCATTACTTTTTAAACTTGATTACTGACTTGTGTTACGTTAATGTACATATTTAGTTTTGATGCAGCTGCTCGACCGAAGAGCCGTGCGTGCTGTCGAAGCCCTCATAATTATGACGACAAAGTTCCACTAAAATGAGCGGCTATGACTGCTCGGGTTGTGGGCTCCCTAAAATCACTCCGGAAAAATTGTCATATCAACAACCCACGGAATTATCCACCTGTAATGGGCGACCTTCAACCGCTTATCTTTGGACTGCCTGACTGAAGACCTAGCTAAAAATGTCGATAGGTCATGCGGTACATGTACCTGGTCCGTATTTTACTACCAATGTAAGATTTTTTATTTTCTTTTTTGTATTTATGTTACCATGTTCATCTTTATATTGATTAACTGATATTATTTTCATGAAAGAAAGCAGAATCTAACATATTAATTAAATAAGTGACGATATATATGGTTTTTTCTTGATTTTTATTGGAATGTTATTTTAATAAATGACTGTTCTAGCTTTTTCTAATAGGTATCTGTTTTTCCGGTCAGTGTGTATATACAGGAGGATTCATTATCATTATTTAAAAAAAAATATTAAAATAATCTTTAGTAACCCAACCGCATAACAACATACTAACCTGATGTTTTCATGTTTAAGGAGAAAAAGTCATGGCATTCTCATATAATTATCAATAAATGTGATAAATCATTTTGGTCGAAAATATTATAAACATTAAAAGTATCTCACACATTCATATAAATAAATAAAAAATACTTGTTTTATTAGTCATAGTAGATTAATATTTGTACACTTAATATTGAATACGAAGGATGTAGAATAAATGAAAAGGGTATAGGCGTGGTGAAAACTATTATTAAACAGCTGACTTAAAAGTAAACAATTATTTTTCTAAACATTAATAATACACAGTAGACAAATGTTAGTAAATGTTTTTAATACAATGGTTAAAAGGGTTTGGGATATTCTCCTTCTCAGAATATACAAGAGAATCAGCTATTATGTTTATTATTTAACACAACGATTAAAACAATAAAACCCATTAAAGTAATAAAACGAGCAACGAAAAACATAAATGCATAATTTAATGGGATAACGAGTTGATAAATTTTGATTTCAACGGAAAATGTCAAGTGAAGAAACCAATAACGAACAGAAACTCTATAATTTTTAATGCAGTTTTTTCTTTTTAATCTGTTGATTAGTATCTTAGTTAGCGAGAACTTAAAAAAGTACCGAGGTAATTAAGGTGAGTAAATAATCATAATTATACGATAATGAAGAAAATAAAAGAAGAAAATTATAAATCCGCAGAAGGACCTGGGAAATACCGTTCAACGAACTGCTCCAGCAATTGATTATGATGTCATGTAAGGCTTAGACAAACTAAAACAAATCAAAGAAAGTTTCGATTTTGTAACCTCTTCCTCTTTCCTTGTTTTCTTCTCACAACAAAACTTTTTTAACCTATATTCTTTTTTTTTTTCTTATTTTATTATTTTCTGCCCCATTTATATTTTCATCTTTTTCCTCCCTATTTAGCAACCTATATTTCACCATTTAGGTTAAACTTTCCGTCCAAATTACGTTAAAGAGACATATTACAAAATTAAGTACATAATTATAATCAACGTGAAAATATTTCAAACATTTATTTATCAATTGAAAATTTCATTATAATTTTTTATATATTTATTATTGTGAATGTAGTATTTGAAATGAAAGTTTATTAAATAAATAAAAATAGTTGAAGAATGGGACATGTAGAAGGAGGGGTAGAATGGTAAAAGCGGAAAGAGACAGGGTGAAAGGAAGAGGGAGGGCCAGCTGGAGAGTATAAAAGGAAGAGGCTACAACGGCAATGCCTTATCTTCTCTCTCCAACACACAAACAACACACTATTCTCTCTTTTCTCCAATTCTTTTCTTTTTCAAATTTAGGGAAAACGCCAAATTACGCAACAGCCCTTCTTCTCTTCTATTCTTCTTTCTCCTTCTTCTTCTTTCTTGAAGCCTTCTCTCTCTATATCTCTCTTCTCTCTCTCTCTCTCTTCTTTCTCTTCCTCTGCTTCACTCGCGTACGCGCAAATCTGCTATTTCAATCCTCTTTCTCTCTGATCTACGTGTCCACCAACTGCACCTCCACGCCCCACTCATTTTCATTCTTCTCAACCTTCGGAGATCCAACCGCCAGATAATACACAGAATCCCGCCTTTTCTACGTTTCTACACTCTCAACACAAGGTTCTTCGTTTTTTTCTTTAACTTTATTATTACTGTTCTTTTCAAAAAAGTAATGCGAGCTTCCTGCGTACTTTTTCTTGTTCAGAATTTCGAGCCACTGGACTGGATTGCATTGGTGTCTGCTTTCTCTTCTTTATTTTTTTGCTCTTATGCCATGTTTGTTTTAATTTTGGGAGTGGTTTCAGCGTCGGCATCGTTTCTGCATTTTTTCGTTAGCGATGTTTTGAGGATTCCGAGTCAGATCTGCACCGGTTTATCCGACGAATTTGTTCTTGTTCGTTTATCTTTTGTTCATTGACTTATTTCGCCTCTGGAATCTCTCACGTGATAAAATACGCGTGTTATTTTAGTTGAAGTAGAACTGTGAACATTGTAGTTATATTTTTAACGATCACTTATGCAAGTGCTTTGGATTACTTTTTTTCAGTGGGTATAATCCTTTATGTGCTTCGATTCTTTCTCATAAAAGCTTGATTCAATTTTTAGTAAATGGATTATTTGCTCTTTCGTTTGGTCACTGTGCAAATTGAGAGTCGCGACTGGCTGGAGTTGCTGGTTCAAGTTCAAATGAGATAAATATAAAGGGTTGAGGCATGAAAAAGCGAATTCTATAGATCTGTTCTGAAATTGGAGCTGCTGTTTGGAGTTGCTATTTTTTTTTTAATAAATAATTTTAGAAACAAGTTTGGTTTTGGCAAAACTGTTTGTTACCACTCTCCTCTTGTTGTCATATAAATGCTGTTATTATTTGTTGTATGGGTTGAAGTGTAATTTTTGGGTGAACTTGGGTATTTGTTTTAGTCAAACAAGACTAATATTTCGAGATACTGAAATTTATTGAAGTGGTTAGCCTCTTCCATATGTCCCGCCTTTGATACTCCGTTATTTTATATCATATCATTTATAGTGTTTGCCTCTTTGCCTGTTTATCCGTCTTCCCCATTCCTTGGGAGATGGAAGATAATATATATACATGTTTTGCTTTTTCTTTCTAACTTTATTAAACTTTTGTATGTAGCTGCAGTAGAAATTCATTATGGTGGCAACTGCAGCTACTTCATCAATTTTTCCTGTTCCTTCTCCCTCCCCGGAATCTGGGGGAGCAGGCAACAAGCTTGTTGGTGGGCCAGCGAACCTTGGAGGACTAAAATCCAAACCTGTGACTTCTGGTGGCTTGAAGGCAAAGGCACAAGCCCCGTCGAAAATTAATGGAAGCACAGTTGCTACTTCTGTAGAAAGCTTGAAGCTTGAAGATGATTTACCTTCACCTCCCCCTAGGACTTTTATCAATCAGTTACCTGATTGGAGCATGCTTCTTGCTGCCATCACGACAATTTTCTTAGCAGCTGAAAAGCAGTGGATGATGCTTGATTGGAAACCAAGGCGACCTGACATGCTTATTGACCCCTTTGGGATCGGAAGAATTGTTCAGGATGGTCTTGTCTTCCGTGAAAACTTTCCTATCAGATCGTATGAGATTGGTGCTGATCGAACAGCATCTATAGAAACAGTAATGAACCATTTGCAGGTAAGCTCGCTCTCATACCAATTATTTTTTTTTTAATCTTCAGATATGAATATGTTATAACTAAGATAGGGTTGTATATTTATTTATTCACTGTGCATAATTGGAATTCAAATGTAGATAATATCATTTTTTTTTTAAATATTTTTCATTCTAGAATTATCTCAACTAGTTGTTTAACAGGAAACTGCACTCAATCATGTTAAGAGTGCTGGCCTTCTTGGTGATGGATTTGGTTCTACTCCGGAAATGTGCAAAAAAAACTTGATATGGGTAGTCACTCGTATGCAGGTTGTGGTTGATCGCTATCCTACCTGGTATGTCACCCAGATTTACACGTGTTTTGGAATGTATCCATCCTAAAGCTATTTCTGTGTCTATTTTAGTTAGTTAATCTTTATAAGAAATTATCACTATAAATACAGTCATGGTATTTAAACTTAGTTATGAAAATCTCGATACTAGTGAAGTTCTGGGGATGGCAGTTGATCTGATAAACTATACACAATGTACTGTGGGAAGCCTTATCTGGTATTGTTGTTGATTTATTTTTGAGAACTAGATGTATAAAGTACGCAGTTATTTTGGCTTCTTGGTGCTGGGTTGCAGTTAGATAAGCTATTAGTGAATATTGTTATGGTTGTTCTCAATCTAATCATCTGAAGTTGGGTGTCTAAATTTGCTTCAGGGGTGACATCGTTCAAGTAGACACGTGGGTTTCTGGATCTGGGAAGAATGGTATGCGTCGTGATTGGGTTTTACGTGACTGCAAAACTGGTGAAATCCTGACAAGAGCCTCCAGGTAGAAATCATTTTCCCTTTCCTTCTGCTTCCGGCTAATTTTAAGACGTGTATCTGAATGTGCATGACTGGTGATTGGGCACAATTTTGGATCTTTCAAACTCCTTATAAAAGTTATGGAAAACAAATCTTTTCTTTTCTTTTTTTCCTGATTAAGTAAAATTTGTCACAGCTGAAATTTGAGGTAAGCGATGAGTGTATTTTGCAGGTGAAAACCTCTAATTGAGTAAACATAACTTTGTATCTTAGATTATTATTAAGTATCATGTATACGCATTCACCCCCTAGAGCTTGCAGTTAGCATCATACATTTTCTGAACAGTTTGTTACGGTTTTGGTGGTCTACAGCGTTTGGGTCATGATGAATAAGCTGACGAGAAGGCTGTCTAAAATTCCAGAAGAAGTCAGAGAGGAGATAGGATCGTACTTTGTGGATTCTGCTCCAATTCTGGAAGAGGATAGCAGAAAACTGACTAAACTTGACGACAACACAGCAGATTATATTCGTACTGGTTTAAGTGTATGTCAACTAGTTTTTTTGTGATCGCTGTCATTAGCTATTTTCTTTAATTTTTTCGTATGTTGTTTTCTAATCAGTTTACAAATTGTATCCTTATAATTTACAGCCTAGATGGAGTGACCTTGATGTCAACCAACACGTCAACAACGTGAAGTATATTGGCTGGATTCTGGAGGTATTTTTGTACTCTTGCATTCTAAAAAACTTCAATTCATGTTTCCTGCTTGGTCTCTTTCTTCAATTCTTCGTTGGGAACATTCTATTGTAGCTCAAGCTTGGGAAGATCATGTGAAATTCAGGGTAGAATTATTAATCAAAATTGTCATCTGATTAGAATCAGGACAATTGCAGGTTATGATGTCAGACACCCAGTTTCCCTGTAGGTGAACCCTTCTCTAGTCTGCCGTGTCAGTCAGTCTATCTAATCAATTGATTGTTTGTGAAGTGAGTGTGTTTGGGAGGGAATTTGGTAACAGAGTATGGGTACTTTCCGATATTAATTTGTGGGCCACGGAGGAGCAAAGTGTGGTGGCGGCTTGAAAATAATGTGATATAATTGAGTTGTACTATGCTGCCTTTTGAGATAACACTGAAAATTGGGCAATAGGGGTGATCTTTATGTAAATGAGTTATATTCTCTTATCAGTTATTGCTGGTTGATTTATTCTTGGAGATTATCTTTGATTCTTGCAGAGTGCTCCACAGTCAATCTTGGAGAGTCATGAGCTTTCTTCCATGACTTTAGAGTACAGAAGGGAATGTGGTAGGGACAGTGTGCTGGATTCCCTGACCGCTGTATCTGGTGCCAACATTGGCAATCTCGCTGATAGCGGACATGTTGAGTGCAAACACCTGCTTCGACTTGAAAATGGTGCTGAGATTGTGAGGGGTAGGACTGAGTGGAGGCCCAAACCTGTGAACAACTTTGGTTTTATGAATGAGGTTCCAGCAGAAAGCACTTAAGATTTTGAAATGGTTAACGATCGGAGTTGCATCAGTCTCCCTGCTATGGTTACCTGGAGAGTTTTGCTTGTCTGTCCGATCTACATGTCTTCATATATATAAATATTATATATATATATATATAGATACCTTCTAATCTGTGTCACTCTGGTGGGTAAGAGGAAAAGCAGTAGTAAATCTGATTCTCGTTGTAATTAGCTACTGCTCTGCTCTCTCTTTCTGCTCCATATTTCATTTCATCTCTTAATGCGCTACTGCTAGGCTGTCTTCAATATTTAATTGCTTGTTAAAAATAGCTAGATATGTATATTATTATTCTTTTTCTCTTGGTTGAATTAAAGATGCAATTTTCTCTTTCCTTGTGAACACGAAACCATTATTATTATTATGATTATTATTATTATTTTTGTATAGCCTGTATGCAAGAATGAATGCATGCTCCAGCTTGTATTATGCCAACTTCCCACATGGGAATTATTGTATGCAAAACATCTCTTCTACTCGAAGCCTCTTAAAATAATTTGTGCATATTATCTTACATTAATGTGTGTGGGCCTATGCATGTGCTGTCCTACGTCTTTGTGTAATCCACATTTTGTTGGGACCCTATAATTGGGCTCACTACTCCTGCCTCTTACAACTTTCACCTTTATATGTTTCATTTTGTTGAATTCAGATGTCTATGTTAGTCTGTGACAGATAAAGGTTAACACTAAGTTCCAGTTTTTATTTCATTGCCTCCAAAGTTGGTGTACTCTGATGATGAACACTGTCTGGTAAACGATTGAGGTCATTTTTTAAAACAGACTTATGGGTTTTTCCTTTTTTTTCTTTCAAACATTTCTATTTTTTTATATATTTATTAAATTTTCTTGTTGCTTACCCTAAGCAAGGAAAGTTAAGTCATTTACTTATTTAATTTCTTTTCTTTCGCTGCTGTTACCTCTTTTATATTATTTCATTCAGTTTAACTATCATAATATTGTATATAACATTTAGTTTATTTATTCAATGTCCTAAAATAAATTGATAATGATATACTTTTTGTTAATTTTTCAATAACAAAATTTTTGAGTTAAATTTAAAAAAAAAATCAAAGTAACAAAACTCTCAAATTTATAGAGAAGATAGCAGTTCTGTCAAATATACATTTTCAGTTACTTCAACTAAAAGTTTCACCCAACATTTATGATTTAAAACATGCTTATCTTTCTAAAGTATGTCAATGTAGAAGTCATCGTATACATTTAACATAAGTGTTAGTATGATAAGAAATAGTGAGAAATTGGAATGAATTTTAAATCCAATTCTCTTTGTCTTTGCATGAAATAAATTTATTTCTGAAAATTATTGTGTGAGACCGTGAAATGACGATAGGGTTTTGGTATGTGGAACTAAAAGAATGTGTTGCTTTTCCAAATCTTGATGTTGTTAAAAGTTTTTTTTAGTTAATCTGAGTTATGTATAATTTGATGAAAAGAAATCAAAACAATTTTATTAGGATATTATAGTCTTGTTTTGGGTTTCACTCCTGAGAATATACTGTGATGAGAAAGATGATATTCAACAGATTGAAAATTAGAACAAACAATACAAATTTGAATATAACAAGAATAAAATAATGCATTTAGTATAAAACAATATGATAAATTTGAAGTTTGTTAGTAAAAATAATGCTTATATATTTTATTTTACTTATACAAAACACAATGGTTTTTGTATTAAAAATGGCTAATATGTAATATAAAAATTTGCAAGGAAAGTTAATAAGATATAGTATAACAAATCTTTCACTCATTACATTTCAAAGCCAAGTTCTATGGATGTTTAGATTAAAAAAAACATAAATGAAAAGTACGTAGTGTAATTTAAGGAACCACTGGTTGTACAAAATTCAAGTAATTTGTTTGCATGACTAAGATAATAGGACATGTCATGCAATGAAATTTTTGAGAAAGAAAAAGATAATACATTTAGTCATTAGATATAATACAATTATGATAATTTATTTTTAGGAGTGATAAGATGACTTTGAAAGATTGTGAATTTAACTTTTAATTTGATCTACTTAGTTTTCGTATAATTTTTAATTTTTAGAAAAAAAAAAAGAATTGGTCCAGACAATGGAAAATACTAATCATTCAAAAAACTTGAAATTGTAATATCACAAAATTAGGTATCTCCTATTACACCTTTGTTTAGACTCTCTATGTTTCAACTTCATCCATTAATTGCAACTTTTCCTTTACACACCTTTAGTGGTTATAATAATAAGAAGCTAGGACACACTCTATAGTCCAAAATTGAACATATTCAAAATATTAAAAGTAAAATAAAATTTCATTTTCATCAAATAATATAATTTATGATATTGAGAAAAAAATAATGTTAATTATCTAATACGATAACTTTAATAAGATGTTGGCGGATCAGTAAATTTTACCTCTACATTTATCACAATACTTTAATCATATATAGAAGGACCAACCATTAAAACTGCTTTAACAAATTTTAAGTACAAGTTGAAAACTTTTAATTACTAGCTAGTCTCATAGGTTTACCTAATCTTTTAGTTTCCACTAGTTTAGCAAATATAATCATAAAATAAAATCTTGCTGAATAATAATTTGTGTTGAGTTTAATAATTATATTATTATGTGTAAAGTAAAGGAAGTAAAATATTTTATTCTGTTATTTAATCATTAAAAGTGGTAAATATAAGAAAAATACATGTGATTAAAATATAAAATTGTTATGTACATTTTCTGTATTGTTTCTCTTTTTGATCAATGTAATTTAATTTGATTATTTTAACTGTTAAATTTTGAATCAATAGTCATGGTTATTATTTTATTGGTGTGTATACATCAATATATTTATATTGTTAATATATATTTTTTACATGTTTGTGCAGTATCTAATTAAAAAGATTATTTTTAACTTCTCTTCCTGTGCCTATAACAAATAACTGTTAAAGATTACTAAGAGACATAATCTTGCCCTAATTATTTTCTTAAAAGCCAATTATGATCAACAGCTGTGTTCGAAATCTAATAGAACAGTTTAGTAGCTGAGTGTTCATTCACACTCTTATCCGTATACTGTTGCAGAAGAAAACAGTAATTTTTGAAGGTTACTCTGATACTGTTTTCTCCCTTTGATGATTTCAAGAAAAAGTTAAAAATCACCGGTGGCAGATACTACCAGGTTTCAAACTCTACATGGCTCCTCCATTCGATGCAATATTCACTTCATTCGATAAATAACAAATAATGGGATGAAATATGTTTTTTATTTTTTAAATTTTAATAAAAATTAAAATTAATTTTTTTCTAAATATTAAATTAATTTAGTTTTTTATTTTTAAAAATACGTAAATTTAATATTTTAAACCAAATTTTGTTAAAGTTTATTTAACTTTTTAAGCGCACGTTTTTTAGCTGAACTTGAAATGAACATGTGTCAAATGTGTCAAATGTTATAAACAAACCAAAATAATATAATGATATGTATTTAAAATATCAAATAAATTTAATAAAATTTGATTAAAATAACTACATCCACGTATTTATAGAATTAAGAGATTAAATTGGTTTAATATTTTCAAAATTTTCACTAAAGATAAAAACATATTTAATTATAAATACAAAATAGTGTTTTAACTTATTTTTATGTAGATTTTTCAAATTAAAGAAATCTAAATACGCAAAACTTATATTAGAGTAATATTTTTATTTATACATATAATATTATATACTGTAACATTTTCTAATAAAATAAGAGAGTAAGATTTGGAATTTGATGGAAGATGCAGCTGAACATTGAAAGTTTCATGTTTTGGTTTGGGATTCTCCTGGGTAACCTAACTATGGCACTGTTTTCCCATTCTTTTTATAATTTTTTTACATGAATTTTATTTTATCATATTTGTACGAGAGTATATAGTATGAAGATGTTAATCTTTATTATTGAATATATGTATTTATTTTGAGTTGATTTAAATTCTAACTTGCTAAGACAGATAAATAACGAGATATTTACTCTACATTTAGCATTTAATTATGTCTCTCATTTTTCTTTTATTTCATATTTTTTCCTCTAATTTGCTCCTGATCATCATCAACCTTAATTTTCAGTTTTTTAATCAATCTCATCCCTTTTATTAATTAAAAAGAACATGTATTATGATTTTCTGTCTTGGATTATTATTTTGTGTAAACATTGTTTAGCTATAAAATTTATTAACTAATTTTCAAAGCAGTCTTTTTTAACAATGATTTTGTTTGTGCTTATTTTTTCTAAATGTTTTTTAACAATATAAGTATATTTATGTATTTTTTAAGTTTTTGTCTAACTATTTTAAAAGATAAACAGTTTTTGTTTTTTAATAAACAAATCATATCTACTTTCTAAATCAGCAATTTAAAAAAAACACTTATTTAAAAAGGATTTATTTGACGTTCAAGCAAATTAGTAATTGTGTTATTAGTTAAGATCAGGATCAAAATAAGAAAACATGAGTTCTTATTACTAATTAATATTCATAACTCAAACTAAACTTAAATTTCATATTATCTGGGCAGCGTAGTGATGATTACATTACATGGATCTGCCATTCACTTTGTCTTGTTGATTGAAGGTTAAAACATTTGTCTTATTTCAATAAGCTTTCAAACATAGCTTTAGCATGAAAAGTAGGAATGTCATGATCAAATATAAGGGTTAAATGGAGTCACATATTAACCATCTTTTGAGAGGAAAAAAAACAAAAGTGATGATTAAGTATTTTATACCACAACATCAAAACTTGAAAATTGTATGTTTCATCTCATGCAAATGGGTAGATGTTGCAAATTAACGGGAAAGATGATAAAAGTTGAACAATACTAATACTAATAAAATTAATGCTTTAAGATTTTAGATTAAAAATAATATTATTTTGTTATATTATGTGAATTTAACTAAATTATTATTATTATTATATCTCGAGTAAACCTTTCTCAAACATTCATATTTAAACAAATTTCAGCATTTATTGAAATATTTAGAGATCATATATGCAGTATCTTTGTAACACTTAGGTATCATGTCTTTCTGGTATGTTTTCTCTTATTCCTTTCTATTGGTTTTTGGATCTTTAGGAATAATAATGTATACATACAAGTAAAATTTAAAAACAAAAATATATTATACAGTTGGCCAATAGTTATATGTGCAACCACAGTCATTAATCTGTGGTGTTCTTTATTTTAATGGGTTGAATGCTATGTTTGTTGGAGAGATTTAAATGGTTGAACAAACGGTTTTTGATTACCGAGGTAAAATTTTAAACCACATTAATATACAATATTCAATTTAGTACATACATGTTCCTTACAAGAGGAGCTTTCTTGTAAATTGCAAACCCAAACTATTCCATTATCTAAAGCCTAATGCATAACTTTGAATTTGAACTATTATAAATAACGTAAAATAAGATATTTTTTGGGTGGAAAGAAGAAAATGTTTTGTTTTTACAGTTGAAACAGGACATTGGTAATTTATGTGTTGTGTTTGGTGTTGAACGATGATAATTTTTGCCATATCTAACTTTTTTACCCTCCCTATCTCCTCTTCTGTGTCTGTGTTTGCGGTGATTGTGTCCCTTACTTTTCGTGATTCTCTATTTTGTTCTCATCCATCGCACACACTCATCATTCATTCATTCATCTACCTTCTCTCTCTATCTCTCCGTAACTCCAAAAATCTAGCCTCGAAATTGGGCATCCAATTTTCACTTTACGTAATCACCCTATGTAGGACTATGCCCTATGCACCTTTTTGTCCAACCAAAACAAGTAATAAAATAAATCATAAAACTAAACCAATAACCGAATTAACCATTTCATAATCATATACATGTATTTCTTTTTTTCAGTATCTACCTACGTGGTCGTGTACTTTTCGTTTGATATATATAATTGTAACATATATTTTTGGCTTTCGTAAATTAGTCATATTTATATAATTGAGTTCACTGTGCAGGAGGGAGTGTAAAGTGAAGATTAAGATGGAGTTTAAGTTGGGTTGGGTGGAGATTGGAGCGTTGTAGTTGTACCTGCGATGCGGTTGTGTTGTGAGTAACAAAGCAACATTAACTAAACCAACAACATGTGGCGTCGTTTGTTCTCTTGAATCGAGGAAAAAAAGCAGAGAGAAATTCTTTCTCACCATAGTGCCTGCCATTCATGGAGGGATCCATCTTGATGCATCAAAATGCTCCCTTTCCATCCATTCTCCAAATCTAGCATTCTTCTTTGGATCAAACGCCATTTTCTCTCTTCACTCTTCACTCTTCACCTCCAAAAACCTCTTCTTCTTCTTCTTTCTTCTCTCTCTTCCCATTTCACCTATTCCTGCACCTTGTTACATCTTTATGCAAACCGTTAAAGTTAAACTTCTTCTCTGACTAGCTGCTGCTTCCCTTCTCTCTCTCTCTCTCTCTCTCTCTTTCTTAAGAGGGTTTGCTTCGGTCTCACAGAAACCAGGTTGGTCTTTTCTGCTTCTTTTACTCATACTCTCTCTCAACAGCTGTTCTTAAATATACTAATTTTGGTGGGGTTCCTGTTTTGAACTCACTTTGGAGTTTAACTGAATTGTTATGTACTGAAGTATTAATTTTTTTTTTCTAGTACTGGTAATGATCTTGTCAGGTACAAGGTCCTTAATGGTTCCTCAAGTGGTTGTGATTCTTCTATTTCTTCTTCTATTTTTCAGACCCAGATCTCGGTTCTACCCACCCACTGTTGGGCTGCTTCTACAAAGCCTTTAATTTTGTTAATTTCTTGCCTTAAATGGGTCGTTTACATTTTTCTTTTTCTGTATTTTCTCTTCCAGTCCCCTCTTTTATCTTGTTTGATTCCGAGACTTTCTGATATGAACTTGTTCTAGTATGTTCGCCTGGTGCTTGGGGAAATGACTGGTCTTTTAGTCTACAACATCTTTGGGTGCTTAATTGTAGTTTGTAGTTGAAAAATTACTGAGATTCATACAAATGCACCGAATTCAATAATATCTATGGATACCAATTTATAAACTGTTGGTAGATCTGGCTAGAATATGCTGCTAACTGTTCTTGGAAAGCATACCAAAGTACCTACTTTCAGAAACTTATGTTTTGACTATCCTCAATTCCTTTGTCACTTCCCCTTATCCAAAGAGTAGTGTTTCTCTCTTGATCTTCTCTCTCTCTCTCTCTACTTATATCCCATGCTTTTGCATTATTCTTCAGATTATGAATCTTCTCGAGCATATTGAGTTAGTCTTCATACTTGGTCTAATATTCTTTCTTACAGAATATTTGGCAATTTTTCTTTAGTTCTTAATGTTTGATGTTCTGGTGTAATCTCCAAGCAGGTCCTGATTACACTTTCTATGTCTCGTAAACGTGCCTTGTTTTTCATTTTTGTTATGTTGTTGAATGATTACATTAAAGCAAGCTGATTTTATTGTTACATGACAAATCAACTTGAAAGAACTCCTGGGGTTTGGTTTGAGCTTTTAATGGAGAGTGATAATTTGGTTGCAGGCGTTCTCGATAGATTGCCACCATGATAAAGCAAATTCTTAGCAAATTGCCAAAGAAGGTGCCAAAATCTGACTCATCAGATTCTTCAAGGAGTGACTCTAGCAATTCTACAAGTTTTGGGAATGTTTTTCAGTGTACAAATGTTGGAAGCACCATTTCAAGCAAATTAAATGTCGTGAAGAGGGTATCTTCGGTTGTTTTCCCTGCAAGCATGAGTGCTGGAGTGGAAGCAGTCGACCCGTGTCTGTCCTTCAAAGATGTTTCAAACACACAGAAGCAAAGCCTGTTCATTAGTAAGTTAAACCTTTGCTGCAAAGTCTATGACATGAGTGATCCTGACAAGAACAGTACAGAGCAAGATCTCAAACGACAAACGCTGTTGGAGCTTGTTGATTTTGTTTCTTCTGGATCTGTCAAGTTCACAGAACCAGCAATCGCGGCTTTGTGTAAAATGTGTGCAACTAATTTGTTCAGGGTTTTCCCACCTAAATTTCGAACAAGTAGTGGTGGTGGAGAAACAGAAGACGAGGAACCAATGTTTGATCCTGCCTGGTCTCACTTGCAAGTTGTTTACGATCTACTACTCCAATTCATCAACTATAACTCTCTTGATGTGAAGGTGGCAAAAGCACATATAGATCATGCTTTCATTTTAAGATTACTTGACCTCTTCGATTCTGAGGACCCCAGAGAAAGGGATTGCTTGAAAACAATTCTGCATAGAATCTATGGGAAATTCATGGTTCACAGGCCTTTCATACGGAAATCCGTTAGCAACATCATCTACCGCTTTGTTTTTGAGACGGAGCGGCATAACGGGATCGCAGAGATGCTTGAGATTTTTGGGAGTGTGATCAGTGGATTTGCCTTGCCATTGAAGGAAGAGCATAAGATATTTTTGTGGAGGGCTTTAATTCCTCTGCACAAACCTAAATCCGTTGGCATTTACCACCAGCAGTTAACATATTGTGTTGTACAGTTCATAGAGAAGGATCAAAGACTGGCCAGCTCGGTGATAAAGGGACTATTGAAGTACTGGCCAGTAACAAATAGCCAAAAGGAGCTCATGTTCATCAGTGAGTTGGAAGAGATTTTGGAAATGACTAGCATGGCTGAGTTTCAGAAGATCATGATCCCTCTCTTTCGACGAATGGCTCACTGCCTCAACAGTTCTCATTATCAGGTACTTTTTTCTACACTGCTTCTAAACAGATGATGAAATGGTTGTGTTTTTGGTATGATTGTTTATTGATGCCTTGATGATAATATTCAGGTGGCTGAACGAGCACATTTGCTATGGAACAATGAGCACATTCTGAATCTGATAACGCAAAACCGACAGGTGATTCTGCCTCTGGTGTTCTCAGCACTTGTACATAATGCTCAAAGTCACTGGAACCAAGCAGTGCTGAATCTGACTCAGAACATAAGGAAGATGCTGTCTCAGATGGACGAGGAGTTGGTACTGGCATGCCAACGCAGGATTGAAGAAGAAGATTCAGCTGCAAGTGCTGCAGCTGAGAGGAGAAGACTAACATGGGAACGCCTAGAAGCTGCTGCTTCTGCTGCTGCTGCTGCCAGTGTTCAATCTTCTTCTGTAGGTGGTTTAGTCCCAGTAAAATCTGCTACATGCTCAGTGGCATGCTAAGCTAATTAATTGGTTTGAGTTATGATATGATATTATGATGATTATGTAAGCCTAATTAAGCTTCTAATTAAAATTACATAATAGTGGTGTGGTTCTTGAGTTTTTATTTATCTGTGCCATTTTATTGTTGGCACAATAGGGTATGTACGTACGTATGTTTGTTTGTATGTATACAAATACATACTTACTAGCCTCAAAAATTGTGGTGACTGAGGGAGGAGTGTTGCATAATGCATAATGGTTAATGGTTAGAAAGGTTGGTTATTTGAATTGAGAAAAAAGAAAGAAAGTAGGCAGTGATATTTGATTGTGTTATTATTATTTAACATTATTGTTTTGTTGTTAGGAGTAGCAGAGAACAGAGCAGAGAAAGCATAGCAGAGAGAGAGCATGTGTGTGTCGGTGGGTTATTCGTGCGTGCAATTATTTGCAGTGTCAGCACCGTAACCCTGACTCTTTTTTCAGTTTTCTTACTTCCTGGTCCCACTCTATTCTATTCTATGCCTCTCTCCCTATAATGCCAAGTTAAAACCAAAAAAGTTACATCTATTTTTACCTGCTCCACTTACTCTATTTTCCTTCTCTTTTTCATCAAAAATCTCTCTATTTTCTCTTATTTTTAAAAGATTTCATATTTGTATAAAATAATCAGACAAAGTGAGTTTTGATAAATGAGTCACCCACATGACACACATTACTTAACAGAGGCAAAAGATTGACCTCTTTGGCGGGGAATGATGTAAACCTCTACTTTAACCCATGCAAAGTCTACACAGGGATTACTTAATTATAGTATTTTTATTTTTATGCTTAAATTCTAAAATTCAACTTTATCTTAATCTCTTCTTCAGATACTTATACAATTTTTTTTATTACTGTAATAAAATAACAAGTTTCATAGCTATCTGTATGAAGAAAATGGAGTAAAAGTAGTGTTGATGTTTTATTTTTGATGGCAAGCTTCTAATTACGTGGTTAATGGGATATGTTTATGTCTTACTTACCTACTGCAAGCAACGAAGCTCAAAAAGTTGACTTTAGATTTAATGCGTTCACCCTTTACGCCACTGTTATCAGTCTCCTCTTTGGTTTGGACTAATCAATATTCAACTCTCTTTTTCAACAATTAATGTCATAACTTTTGCATCACAGATATGGAAGTTTTTGACTTTAAGGACTCACAATTTAATATGTTCACAGATTTCCTTTTCTGCCATTACATACACTCTTCACATTTGGTATTTGGTGTCCATTGTTATCTTCTAACATAACATCAACACTGTTTGATTCCACAAAAGTAAGATTAATCTCCCAGAATATAAAACATTGGTTGAAGGAGAAATTCTATATCAAATACTTTTCGGTTCACATAAATAGAATCAAACACTTGTCATATACTTAAAGAGTCTCAACTTTTAGTTGCTTGTGTATCACACCTTCTTGATATAACTTACTAATACTATTATATCTTAATTAATACCAAGTTTACACAGCATCTGTAAAAAAAACACAAATTTATATAGTCGTTACTATTTTCATATTAAATGAAATATATCAAGATAACACATGGATTCATAGTTTAGAAAAATATATCAAGGAGTTATAATTTAATACACTTTAGTCATTGGCTTAAATAACAAATTTTACACGAGGGAATCTTGGTTAAGAGTTTACAACTTTGTCAGCTACCAAACATCCAAATTCTAAATTTATTAGAAAAATATTTTTTACATATATCTTAATCCTTCTAAACCATAAAAAAAAAAAAAAACTATTTCTTGTGTCTAAGTTTAACTTGTAGATAAATAAATAATATTTATTTATAAAGTTAATTAAAATTAAAATAAAAGGTTCATAACTTTTCAAGCAATAAAAGTTATAGAAACAATAACCGTGAGGAATTAGAAAATAGTTTAAGAGTGATAATTATTTTATAGATGACTCTCTATTATTATATTATTAAAAGATCAAATTATAACTATAAATTTCTAGTAGTCAAGTTTTGGTATATAAAAATCATCATATCTTTATTTTTTTTTTTTCCAATTCTTCTTTGTCATCTTTCTTTAAGATTCAGACTTATTCTTCATCTCTTTGAATATATGAATCCACCTTAGTATTTTTGGCATATAGGACGACACAACTAACTCATCAAAAGTATCACTACTACAAGTTGAGCATTTGATGATGGTTAAAATAGACATGTGAAGATTCAATATTCGTTATTTTAACTGTCGTTAAAAGTTCAAAAAAAATAACGATGGTTGTGAGAGTCGTCGTCAAAGCGTAAAATAACGACAGTCAATGAGAATTGTCGTTCAAAGTAGAAAAAAAAACTCATGAAACAACAACAATTATTTTACACAACTGTCATTAAAAGTGTATGTGTGTGTGTGTTTTTTTTTTAATTCATATTTGTATTTTTGAAACCCACAATTTCGGCATGATTTTTTAGATTGTGTGAGGAGCACATGTGGTGTTAGGATTATGGGAGGGAGCTAGTTATTTAAATAGATTGTGTGATTTTGTTGAGAACATATGAATTTCTTATTTATGATATTTGCGGGGAGATGATTGAAGTAAATTTGTTGGTTATGTTGTTGCTATGTTGAATTAGGGCATTTTAATGTGAACGAAATGAGTCATATTTGAGAGTAGATATACCAATTTGGATTGAATTGGCTCTTGTTGATTTTTGTTGAATTGAATTCATTGCTAATGTGGTTGAAAAATAGATAAAAAAAAATACCTTTTAGAGCCAATTATTTAAACTGGTATATTTTGAAGGTTTTTAGTTTTATACAGACTCCCTAAGCGAGCCAAACCTTTGTTGTGCGAAAAATGAAAGGCTTGTAATCCATTGAGATCTAGATGCTCAACTCATCAAACAAGTATAATAAAATAGGCTTGGTCACTGGGTGAGAGGAACAATCACTAAGAGAGCGAAATAGTCGCTTGATGAATTTTTATTTTTAAGAATCTAGTAGCTAAGGGGGATCGTCGAACAAGGCTGACTTACCGAGCAAAAATGTGAATTTTTTTTCTCCAGTTGATGGTTATTGGGCGAGCCAGTTCCTTGTTGGACGAAAATCTATGTTAGAAAATTCATAGAGCTTATATGAAATTCATAGAGCTTCCATGTTAGAATTCTTTTTTATTTTGAATGAATAAAATAAATATAATAAATGTTTAATTTTAAAAAATAACATTTAAGATTTTGATAATTATTATTATAACAAAATAATTTTTACATAAAAAAAATATCATGTCAAAAATATATTTATGAATTTATAAATATTAAAATATGAATTTAAATGAGAGCAGTAACTCATGAAATTTTTATCATTTATATCAGGTAATAAAAATTTTTATTTAATTTTATTTATTCAACATTATTCATCTATAAAGAGAATTGGTAATTTCAAATTTTCCTTCAATTTGTTTGAGTGAATTGGTTTTGTGCTCAGCATAGTCAATCAAAGCATCCTACATTCACAGAAGGAACAGATATTAATTGAATGGCAGTTGGCACAAAGGAAACTTAGTTGATAAGAAAAAGTGAAATGAAAATAACAAATCCCCCTTTTGGTACCCATAAATTGCTTCATTTGTGCATAGCTTCATCATCTTCAACATTTAACTTCAACCACACACACATAAGGGGAGAAAAAATGTATGCACCTGCACAGTACCAAGAACCAAGTTATGTGGAACACGTTCGCAGACGCCACCAAGAAAAGGGATTCCTTTACGCTTGGTTTGTTTGCATACTTATCATTCTTGCTTTTGTTGTTAAATTTTTTGTTATCATTGCTCTTCTCACTCTACCACATACATCATTCAATTTTCATCATGTTGCTCTCATTCTTCTCGACACTTCATAATTCCCTTTTCCTTTCACAGTGTGCACTGTTATCAATTTCATTTTGTTTTTTGCTGTCATTTTTTGACTGGTGGAGATTTTCATTGGGATTTGCACCTGCAGTTTCTTTGCCTTGTGCTGCTGCTTCTGCTGCTATGAAACCTGTGAGTGCTGTTTGGATGTGTTATGTTGCTGCTGCCCCTAGATATAAGGGTCACCATCCCCTGTAAAAGTCCTATGAAAATATTATCATCATATACTTCCTTCTCTGTGTATCTATCTAAAAGTAATAATTACATAGATGAACATGAGACTTTCTGATATGAGTGTGTTACTTTTGACTTATGGTTGTGATCAAAATTACTTTATGATCAAGGAGGCATAGACCTAACAAGTACCATTTATTTTCTCTGTTTGTTGAATATTTTAATTTGGCGCAAGTTACTCTGGTGATAATGTAATGGTTATAAATGAAGAATAAACTATGAATATTTTGGGGACCCTTTATCGTGTTATGTTGTCGGCAAAAGGCGTGGTGATTCTAGTGCAGAGTGATGAAATGGAGCCCTCTTGGGGTCCAAATTTGAATAGGCATGGTATTCAACAGTTTCTATGAGTTCATCTTTGAATTTACATATAATGGTGGCCACAACAATGCTTATTTGTTTTTTTACCAGAAAAGTAAAGCAAAACCCTTATAAAGTTTATCAAGAAGTTATATTTAGATGTTCTGTCCCATGCATGCATGCATGCATGCCTATGAGAGTAATGTGGATAAAACATCTTCAAATGTCGAAAACTGAATAACATATTAATGTAGTTGGAGGAAGTACATAAGGGTGTGTTTGTTTCTTGGTTTTTAAAAATTATATTTTAGATTAAGAGTAAGAAAAGAAGATGAAAAATACGATAATAAAAAATTGATTGTCAAGAAATAAAAATAACCCGGAGAAGTCCTGTCTTTTTTGTAATTTTGAAAATTAAAATGGACATAAATTTTATTAAAATATTACTCTTTTTAAACGTTTTAAATATCTCTTTTTTAAAATAGATAGTATCTTTTAAGAGGTAAGAATCTACTATATATTTTAGGGTAGGTAAGTAAGTAGAGTGAGTGGTGAGGTTTGATTTGAAATGTTAAGTGAGGTCCATGAAAAGCGTTAGTGTTGATGGATTTAAGAGAATCAGAATGTAAAGTTTGGGTTTGGTTAGGCCAACTATAATGGATTTAGGGTGAAGATTGAGAAAATTGAGCAAGTACGAAAAACCCATGATCACTCTAAGCAAAAGGTCATTGCAACCCTGAAACAATCAAGTTTTTGTATTGCTAAAAGTTAAGTTTTTTTTTTTGTATTGCTAATAGGTTGAGAGTCTGGAACAATGGAACTCTAACATCTTCCTATGACTTTTCCTTCGAACATACTTATCTATTCTGAAACGTTCCTGTTAGAATTTCGAAAACATGATTCTCAAGAGAAATTTTTCGACAGAGAATTTCTAAAAATAAGATTTTAAGAATAAATTTCTCATAACATATAAAATGCATTACAAAATAAGTTTTTTGGAAACATATGTAATACATATCAAAAATGTTTTTTAAATAAACATTCTAGAACAAGGTTTTTATTTCAGTTTTTTTTTTTCTTTCTCTAGAAGAGTGCAGTTAAAAATAGGAAATCAAAAGTATAAACCATATCTCATTTAAGCCACTAGCATTATAATTGGGCTCATAACAATTTAGTTGTTGAAATGAAGTTTTGTGTTGATCCACATTCGGACGAGTTCTGCTATATCTCGTTAAACCTATTCTAGCTATATACATCAATACTAGGTGCACCACAATAACCAACCATTGTTTGTTTGATATGGACTATAAATAATAAACTAACATATGCTAAAAATGTCGTGTGCTCTAGAATCAGACACGGTTGTGAATCAAATGTTGATGCAATCCACATTAGACGAATGAGAATACAGAACTAACAGTCTAACACCAGAGTCACAAGTTTTTGAACTCTGTGACCTTTTGGCCACAATAGCTTCTTTTGATGACTTCAGAAAATGTACCAACAAGCGATTGCGGTAAAAAATGAGGTCAGCAGTATTGATACAAAATTCACTGCATTATTGTCAAGAACATTGGAACCAGAAATCTTTTTCACTGTTGGTCCTGGCTTTCCAACAACCTGCAAGATGGTGTGAGAAATTTCTCAATGCAACAACATAGAAATTCATGTGAAGAATATTCTTTATAGGTGGTGTAAGAAAATTTACCTTGCGGCGAACAGAACAAAATCCACTGAATTGTAATGTTGCACCTAAGAGAGAGTCAATGAGACTTCCACATAGTCCTGCAAGGGTAGCAATGGGTAAGACCAGTAGTTGCTTAAAAGCTGCACTGGATTCACATCTTGTAGTTGAGAAACCCAGAAGAACAAATGACAATCCAATCACGCTTCCAGCTGCTGCAGCTGCGAGAATTCCTGTTTTTGTCACACCACCATTTGTACCTTTCTTCACATGCTGATAATCAAAACAAATGAATTTGTAACCACATGCCTTTTACACGGATGCCATAAGAACAGAATGTGAGAAATAATTTAGGGAGGCTCAGAATCTTAAAATCCCTTTGAGGTTTCAAACCTCACAAATAAACTTCACGAATTTGTCATTTCTAGGAACAGAACTGATATGGGTGTTACAATAACATCCCTATTCATGACATAATAAGGGTAGGGTTGTTACGTTATCCTGCAATGTGAATGTTAATGACATTGTAACATCATGCTCACTCACCCTTACGTGCTTCCAATGCCCCACCAAGCATAGCCTCCGGTTATACTCACTTCCATCACTCATGAAATGGTTAGGTTGAATATTTGACAAAAGTCGTATTTTTCCCTCACTAACCTATTTTTGGTCTCAATTTAGTCCCTCCAGTAAGCAAGTTTCACATTTAATCTTCAATTCCATAGCAACTTGAGCCAGTGAGCCAGATGGAATAACTAGCTATCATCATTAGACTCATATGATACAGTGTCCATCTAGTACATGTCACCCTATTTACCAATTTATCACTAACATAAAGCTAAGCTTAACCTTGTAAAGACCATTCTAATAATATATCAGATTGAGGCTAAATTTGGCTACTTTCCGTATTTCTCAGAATCAGGTGGTCCATGGAGGGACTGATAGGTTTGAATTTGATCTGAGAGCGACTAGATTGTAAAAAAGTTATCAACAAAAGATTAAACTGAGAGCCAAAACATTACCGATCTAGGAAGCACGGATTAAACATGGGCCAAGGGATATGACAAAAATTTAGAAATTGGAAGACACAACATGGGCATAGTGCAACATATAAAACTAGCATTTAAGTACAAATCTTTAACTAAAAGATAAAACCAACGTTTTAAAAGTTAGCATCAACTAATAAAATTCTATCGTAGTACTTTTGTTTGTATTTGTATCAAAAGTACAAAAACTGCAGAATGAAGTTAGGAGAACACACACAAGTCTCCATTTGTGTTGAATAAGGGAGTGTGTCTGACACGGTTAGGATAAGTAACAGAAATTAATGATGGACCAAAATTGAATTTTAATCCAAATTGAACAAGGGTGACTTTCAAGAAAATGGCCAAGATTATGGGAAATGGAGCTTGTAACATCAACCAAACACATTAATTGAGCAAATTCCTGAGACTTAATGACAAAACATTCATGAATAAGTTGAACTAAAGAAGAAAACACCAAAATGGACAGAATGGACAGAATGATCAAAGAATAAAGGACTTTGACCAAGACACTATTCACCTTGAAGGTTGTGATTAGACGGGGCTTATCCTCACTGAGAATTCCAAGCTCCGAAGACCAAGTATCCCCATTGCAACAGGAATAATGGCCGATAACAGCACCAATGAGAGCCGTGATCAAAGGTGAGTCTTTAGAGTTCAAGCATTTATCCTGGCCTTCAGTAAGCACCCATATAGCTATAACCAGAACCGAGGCAATGCCACTATTGGCCAGAACTTGTATCCTGAAAATAAGAAAAACAAGGAAACTTTAGTCAAAAGGAAGACAAAAACTTAGTGTGGATAAAGTTGGGATCCTCGTACACACAGGTAAAAACTAAAATGACAAACTTTTATGTGAAAGATTTGATAGAAAAAGAAAAAACCCATCCTAAACTCAGTGACATCAAAGAAATATCTCAATCATCGTATGGGTAATTCCATAACATAATTCATTCAAATAAAGGCAGCAATCATTCCTAACTTACAAAAACACACAACCAGTTGACCTTTCAAAAAGATATACTCAGAATCAAAAAGCTGCAAGCAGACAAAAAAGTAAGAACTCACCAGTTTCTTTGTCCACCTTGTTTGAATTCAGGATCGAGTGTTCGCTTCTTATCCTCTCCAAACTTTGTGAGAGTGGACGAAGAAAAGAAGAAGGCAAGCAGCACAGCCCCAAACCTTGACGACCCACAAACGAATGGAACAGAAAGATTATTTTTTGGGGCCACCCAGAAGAAAAGAGAGGAGAAGGGTGAAGAAGAATAACCTGTATCCCACAAAAATGTGAAGAGCCATGACGAAGAACCCTGCAATAGCGCCAGAATTGCTGAGGGATTTCTTCCGGTGAGCTCTGAATGCGATTACGAACGCAATGAAGATAGCCACAGAGAGTTGAAAAAACCAATCCATTTGAAATTAGAAATTGGTGTTCAGGGAGTTGATTTTAGAACATAACTGTGTAACTATTTGATGAAACTATTCACAGTGTTGTACTTAGAGTGGCTGGTCACTCTCATTGCACAACCACCGTTCACCACCAGATTTAGCTTCTCTCACAGAATCTTTTCATTTTATAAATAATATCATAACAAAAATAAATTGAAACGGGTTATAATTAATTTAAAATTATATAACATTTAAAAATCTTATTAATTATAATTTTAAATTTTGACAAAAATATTTTATTCTATCTTAATTTTAAGTAATTGATATTTTAATAACAAGTGTATAATATGGCGTGAAAATTTTCAGGTTGGTATTTCTTTTATAGATAAATGTGACTCTGTATATCCTATGGAAACTTAATTAAGCTTTGTCATTATTACCTTATCATATGAATATTAAATAAATTAATTGATATTTGTTTGATTAATAATTTTAAATTTGAATATTAAATGCAGATATATCTTAAATTGAAAAAATTATCATTTATTTATAAAATGGTTATTAAACTGAAAACAGATTTCTTTTTCACTTTCATATTTTTTTTCCTATAAATATAAAAATCTCAATTTTTCTCATATTAAATATGTTTTTGGTGCCTTAACTTTTTAGTAAAAATTAGAATTAGTCCGTCTTCGAAACCTGATCAAATTTAGTCCATCAATTTTAGAAGTACGTAAATTTAGTTCTTTTAACCCAATTGTGTTAAATTTATTTGACATTTCGAACACATTTCATGATAGCATTTGAGTTGTTTATAATATTTAACATAATTCCACCTCAACGTTAGTTGAATGTTAGCTAAAAAATGTGTTCGAAATGTCAAACAAACTTAACAAAATTTGGTTAAAATAACTAAATTCACACATTTTTAGAGTTGGAGGACTGAATTGGGTCTAAGTTTCAAAGAGGGACTAATTACAATTTTCACTTAAAGTTGAGGGACAAAAACATATTTAACCTCGTAAAAAACTATTTTAAGGTGTTAAGATTCATTATTCTTACACATTCACATACATAATATAGTATGATACTGACTTTAATCCATGAGAGATCCAATGAGAATGTGTTATTTAATATCTATTTTCTAACCTTTTTTTCTCAATTTATCTCTTTGTCTTTCTTTCTTCTCTCAGGATTTCTTTCTTGATAATTTAATGTGAAAAAACTTTATTTCTAGAGATAGAACCTTAATCTCATTTCATAACCCAATGTCCATTGAACTTTATTTTATTTTATTATAATTTTCTATAATAATCAATAAGTCTTTATATTTTATTAAATTACATTTGGATCCATCATAATATTTTGAATGAGTCACATACTATAATTAATCCGTGAATCAATTCTAACAAGATTATTTTGTTATTGTCATTGTCACCGTTGTCAATTGGGGTTAGAAAAATTCTTATCGACCAATAAAGCTCGACAAATGTTTTATATTGGTAAACATTTCAATGACTTGACATCCCCTCAACTCTCATGCAAGAGAACCAGTTCACACCGAGGATTGTATTGACTTACTTAAAAATTTTGACTAAAGTGAAGCATAGTGAACTCTCAAAATTTAGTACATATTGGTGGAAGCTGACACCTCATACAACGCTTTGATTGGATGTCATACTCTCAATTAGCTCGGAGCCATTTTTTCGACTACAAGCATAGCAATGGAGTTTCCTCTAGAAAAAGTAACTATAATAATGGTGTATGCGGACCTTAAAGCAGCAAGGGAGATACATAATAATGTTCTTACGGGGAATCAGTGTAAATCTTCTGGAATGAAGTAGGAAGATTGACCTTCAAGTTATAAACAAAGATTCTTTGGCATTGAGATGTAGCATAAGAAAACTATGACTATATGAGAGAGGGTATAATAATTAAATGAGTATTTTTTATAGAACTGCATTATATTTATAAGTCTTTTTGGATTGACCAAGTAAAAGATATAAAAGAAAAATCATTTCTTACATATATATATATATATATATATATATATATGTAATTAAAATATATATATTTAATGTTATATTACTTGATTAACTATTGTATTATACAATTGTATTTTATTAAATATTATTATATAATTCGGATATGGGAGACACGTCTACCATTCATTCTCATTTTTGTTGAAAGGAAAGTATTATTGATTAAATATTATATTATACAATTGTATTTCATTAAATATTATTCTATAATTCGGATATGGGGGAGAAACGTCTACTATTCATTCTCATTTTTGTTGAAAGGAAAGTGTTCATATATGTCCTATAAAAATCACAGTTCACGATTGAGAATTTTTATTTTATTTTCTATGATTTACTTATTTTGCTCAAAACATAGTTTGAGTTTGAGAGTATGAATCATATAATAAACTAGATTCTCTCGTATTCGCTTCTTCTATGAAACACAGTTTTTAGGAGTAGGCAAGTTAAAAATCTTGTAATCAAACCATATTCTTGCTTTCTAAAATAGAAGTGTTATAATGGACAACACAAGTTCATAATCTAACCTAGTACAAGTAAAAAAAAAAATCTAATTTTAAATTAAAAAACATTATTTTCCAAGTGAATAAAAATAAATAAATCAGATTATTTTGTAATTTGAAAATAAAAACACTTTATTTGATTGCTGATTAATTTTAGTTTGATGGCTGGTAAAAGTCCAATAAACTAAAATGCTTGAAGACTTACCACATTTCCAAACATAAGTAAAATAAAATTTATCCACTTAATAAGGATCTAAACAGTGTTATTTTCAGTTTTAAAATCTTTCTCAAATGTTACCCATACATAGTTAAATTGATATTGATGACGCATTGGAAAAAAAAAATCTTCAGGTTTCTATTAAAATTTTTAATCAATTTCTCAATGTTCAAAAATTTGTTCGATTTCTGTATTATTAAATTATTAAAAATTTTAATAATAATTTTTTGTTTTAAAAAGTAATTTCAAAAACCTTCTAAACATTCACATCACACTGTGTTATTTTATGTTTTCCAAAGCTTTCCCAGAAACTAAAAAGACCATTTTACCGCTATGTTTAATTATTATAGAATGCTTCCCATCAATTCATCTAAATTTAAAAAAGATGATCTAATCAAACTTATTATAAATAAATATCTTACTTTGCAAGGTTGTGGTCAGGGTGAGCTTAAGTAAATTCATTATTTAACTCGATAAAAAAATCTCGCATTACGTTAGGTATGATTTTTAATTTTTTTATTACATTAAAATAATTTTTAAACAAATATTATATTATTTAATATTTGAATGATTAAGCAATTTAATGTTTCAAAATACTTATTTATTGAATTGAATATATAACCAAGGGAATTAAAGAATAGTTTAGATTATTATTATTATTATTATTATTATTATAATAATTATTATTATTTAATAACTGGTCAATTTTAGGTTTCGATATTAAATGCTCTTATCCAACCCATAAGAAATCGAGTCAAATTGGATTAGATTAAGTTTGATCAAATCTACAAAAAAAAGAAATCAACTTAATTAATTTGAATCGTTTCATCTCAACGAACATGCATGTCATTCGTTACAAATTTAATCATATTAAACTGAAATTACAAGTTTATATTTAACCTAAATTATAAATTACCAAAACTAATCTCATTCTAACTCGTTTTTCTTCTTCTAGTCTTACAATATTTTTTTATCATTGAAGTAATCGTAATTCACATTGAGTTAGGTTGGTCAATTTCTTCCCAACCACTCTTCTAAATAAAGTTTACACTTTTTAAGATTTTCTTTTTTCAAACTCTGCCTCAATCATATCAGATATTATTTTAGAATTTTATGTTCATATTTAATTTTTCTTTTTTTTAGTTTTTACCTATCCACTACATCAAATAACTCATGTAAAGCTTGATTTTATATGCAGATGTTATGTGTATTTAATATGTACCTGAATTTATATAAGAACCTATATCTTTAAATCAGAACCGAGTATATTGGTTGAACCATTATCTCTCGGAATACACTGTTTTTCTGAATTTCTCAAAAAAAAAAATCTCTAAAATCAAAGCCTTCTTAGAAGGTTCTTTCTAATTTAAAAAATTTGAAATCTTTTAAATATATTTCCACAAACATAATAGTTTTGTTTATTGTTTAAATGCAAATATTTTTTCTTCTTTTGGGTCTGAGCATGCAGCTATAGAGCTCGTATAAGTTGGGCCATGGATCCATGAAATTAGAACCACTGTTGACCAAGAAATTTAACCTCATTCTTTAGGTAATTACTTTCGGCACCATGTCGTACACCCAACATTTCTGGAATTTATTTTCGGAATACAGTAAATAATTCGATTTCCTTTTCCAAAGAGCAAACGTTTCTTCCTTTTATAGAAATCAGTTTTCGGAAACATTTTGATGGGGTTTCGAGAACAAATTTGATGGAGTGCAAGAAGTAATTGTAATTAGGGATGGCAATAAGACAAGTTGAAAACGGGTTTTGTTATCCCATGTTCTCATCTTTAGAAAAAAATTCAGCCTCATCCATATATACAGGGTATTAAATTTTGTTTCATACTCATTTCTATCAGATAATGGGTATATACTCGTAATCATATTTATACTTATTTTCTTATTGTTTTCATATCAATTAATTAATTTTATTAAAATAATACAAAATTATTGTTAAAGAAACATAATATTATCACATATTTGATATTAAAAGAAGGGTTATCTCTTCAATATCAAATATTTAGAAAGAAACTATAATTGTATATATTTCAATTATATACACTTTAAATTAGAATACCAAATAAAATTTCATGAAAATCAAAACATTTATCAAATTTTATAACACTAATGAAACCTAGCTAATAAAATATAGAAATATTAAAAAATATATAAAAAAAATATTCAAATTAAAAAATATTTTAAATGTCTGTTTACTTTAATTTTTTGTATTAAAATGAAATCTCTTATTTCATATTGAGCGTTGTGAAGTTTGAGTTAAATGATTATTTTGGAGAGTGTGGGTACTCGGAGTTAAAGGGCATGAGAGAGTTGTGTATGTGTCTCCCTGTGTTTATTTTATTTCTCTATTAATAAAGTGATTCTCAGGTTTTTCCCTAACATATATACCAATAAAAGTTATAATACATCACCTTATCAAAATCACAAATAATAAAGATTAAACTAATAATAATGGAATTTTAACATAGATAATTCCATTTTTTGAACTTCAATACATTTTGAATGGTGATAAAAAAAATCATGACAATTACATTAAATTATTATATTATAACAAATAAAATTTATTTATATAATCAATATTGATAAAATTACATGATGATAATGAGTTATAAAATAAAAATAATTATATAAAAAATATCAAAATAGTGTTCTACATGATAAAAATAAATAACGAATAAAAATATTAAAAAATATATATCAAATGTGTGTCTTAGAAACAATTTGAGATACCATGAAATGAAATCGCACAAAGGTAAACAAATGTATAATTAAGGGTATGATAAGATGAGACATACTGTAGATCTAAGAAAATTTTTTAAATATTAACATAGTCGTTGGTTGAGAGATAACATAAATTGTTTTAGCAAAAAAAAAAAGTTTTTCACATGTAAAAAAAAATAATGATGGAATAAAAAGGATAATTTTTTATACAACCTACTAAATGAAATATTTATGTTATTGAACACTTAAATTGAGAGGGTTAAACATTTTCATGCGAAAATAAAATATACAATAAATGAAGATATTAAAAAAATAGTAGAAATATTTAAATGTGAGAAATGAAAAAATATTTAATTGAAGTACATCATTTGAACACAATTGCATAATAAGACAAAAAATATCAATTAAAAAAATAAAAAATAAAAAGTGTGTAATGTGAATATATATATATATATATATATATATATATATATATATATATATATATATATGT